>Ga0255782_10000043_pt1 | contig 105832 bp, 110 predicted proteins | sample 101ome_26_FD_179980 | JGI IMG/M metagenome (GOLD analysis project Ga0255782, IMG submission 179980) | Coastal salt marsh microbial communities from the Groves Creek Marsh, Skidaway Island, Georgia - 101408AT metaG (version 2) | ecosystem: Environmental > Aquatic > Marine > Intertidal zone >...
TAGGTTTTTGTTTTTAAGTGTGTTGATGGTGTTGATAAGTGATGAAATTCCTTCTAGTGAATAGTATTCACATTGAAGCGGTATTAATGTTGCTGTTGCTGCAAACAACGATTCAAGTGTTAGTTGGTTAAGTGATGGCGGGGTGTCCATTATGATGAATTCATAGTCGAGCGGGTTTAATTGTTTTTTTAGCTCGCCTTGTTTGCTCTTGTTTCTTATATATACCTCAAGCGCTATAAGGTTTTCTCCTCCAGGTATGACGTCGTAGCCGCTTGGAGATTTGATTATGTGTTCGTTTATGTTTAGGTTTTGAGAATAAATTTGAAATAAGGTTCTGTCATTTTTGGGGGTTCCGGCCGCTGTGCTTGCGTTTCCTTGTGGGTCTAAATCAATCAATAAGACCTTCCTTTTTGTTGCGGCAAGTGCTGCGGCAAGATTAACCGCGGTAGTTGTTTTTCCAACCCCTCCTTTTTGGTTGGCTATGGCAATAATGTGTTTCATTTTTTGTTTATTTCTAAAATGTGCCTGTTTGTGTTTGATGTGTTTGTTTTGTGGATAGTATAAGAGTATTTATTATTGTCCAGCTGGGCAACCTCTTCATTTATTTTTTCTAAGGCGCCTTTCATTAAAACAAATTTCCCCCCTTTGTTTAAAAGGTGGTGTGACATTTTTATTATTTTGGGTGCTGTGGCTAATGCTCTGGCTGTTATGACATCGAATTTGTTTTGGGTTGTTAGGTTTGGGGTTGTTGCTTTGTCTATAATTGTAGCGTTTGTAAGCTGCAAGGTACGAATCATTTTTCTAATAAAATAGGCTTTCTTTTTGTTTTTCTCAGACATGGTGATCTGTGTCTTGGGCTGGTTAATGGCAATAATTAGGCCGGGAAGTCCTGCACCACTTCCAATATCTAATACTTTTTGTGAAGGGTTTATGTGCTCCAGTATGGACTCGCAATCAAGAATATCTAATGAAACTATCTCTTCTTCTGAGAAACGACCAACAATATTGTGTGCTTTGTTAAATTTTAATATTTCTTTTATAAAGATTTTTATAAGGTCGTTGGGTTTGTTTTCGTCTTTGATCTGACTAAGCCTTTTCAAGTTGTTTGCTTTTTTTAATGGTTATTGCAATAAGGTTGGTTGCAGCGGGCGTAACGCCCTCAAGTCTGCTTGCTTGGCCTAGAGTTGATGGTTTGTGTTTGTTTAGTCTTTCAATAACCTCGTTCGACAAACCTTTTATATATGAGTAATCTAACTCGCTTGGTATCGCCACCCTCTCGTTTTTCTTGGAGCTCTCAACCTCTCTTTTTTGCTTTGCAATATAACCACTATATTTGATTTCATTCGCGGCTCTTTCAAAAAACTCTTTTCTGTCTTCTGGGATATTTAAAATCTTCTTTACTTCTAAGGGATCTAAGTCGGTTCTTTTTAACAGGTCGTTGCCTGTGGTTGGTTTGTTGTTTTGCTCTGTTTTGATGCTCTTTATTTCTTTCAAAAAATCTTGATATGTATTTTCTTTTTTTTCGTATTCTTTAAAAGTTTTTTTGCTCACGAGCCCCAACAAGTGTCCTTTCCCTGTCAATCTCTGACATGCTGTGTCTTGCGATAACATGAGTCGAAACTCCGCGCGACTGGTAAACATCCTGTATGGTTCGGTTACACCATGAAGCGTTAGATCATCTATTAACACGCCAATATAAGCTTCGCTTCGATCAAATATTACCTCTGGTTTGTTCAGGATAGCTTGGGCTGCGTTTACACCCGCAACAAGACCCTGGGCTGCTGCTTCCTCATAACCGGTTGTGCCGTTAATTTGCCCAGCAAGATAAAGGTTTTTAATAAACTTAGTTTCTAGTGTGGGGTGTAATGATCTTGGGTCAATAAAGTCGTACTCCACAGCGTAACCAAACTCTTCTATCTCACAATTTTCCAACCCCTTTATTGATTTGATAAAGTCTTCCTGTGCTTTGGTTGGAAGGCTGGTGGAAATGCCATTGGGGTAGACAAGGTCTTTTTCTAAGCCCTCTGGTTCGATAAAAATTTGATGGCTTTCTTTTTCGCTAAATTTATTAATTTTATCCTCTATGGATGGGCAGTACCTTGGCCCTATCCCAGATATTTCACCAGAATACATTGCTGAAAGGTGTGTGTTATCAGAAATAATTTTATGTGTGGTTTTGTTGGTTCGGGTTATATAACAAGATATTTGTGGAAGCTTTGTTGTTGGTGGTTGAAGAACAGACATTGACGGTGGGTTTGGGTCGCCTGGTTGCTCATCCATGAGGCTTAGATCAATGCTTGAAAGTTTTATCCTTGCAGGGGTCCCTGTTTTAAGCCTGCCCATAGGTAGTTTAAGGTTATATAGTTTTTTTGATAAAGGTATTGATGTGTCGTCGCCAACTCTGCCGCCGGATATTTTTTCACTACCTTTAAACATAACACCATTCAAAAAAGTTCCTGTTGTGAGGATGGTTCTCGTAGAAACAATCCGCTCTCCAGAGCGCAACTCCACACCCTGAATAATGTTTTCATTGATCAAAATGTCTACAACCTCACCTTCTTTTATTGTAATGTTTGTTTCAGACAAGAGTTGCTGAATGGCTTGTTTGTATTTATCTCTGTCACATTGAACGCGCAGAGCTTGAACTGCAAAACCTTTTCTGGTGTTTAGGGTTCTTGATTGAATACCAGAAAGGTCTGTAGCCAAGGCCATAATTCCCCCCAGAGCATCAACCTCTCTCACAAGGTGAGATTTTCCCAAACCGCCGATTGCTGGATTACAAGACATCTGACCAATCGTCTCGGTTTTAAATGTTACCAAGCAACATTTTAATCCCTGACGGTAAACAGCATGAGCTGCTTCAACCCCAGCATGCCCTCCACCAATCACTATTACATCAAACATATATATAAGAAGTTTATAACAACAATATATTATTGTTGTTATTATTAAGAAGCCTTTTTCTGTTTATAAAGCTTTCATACTCAGAACCCAACAGGCGTGCAGCCATTAACAAACTATGTAAACCAACCACTATAAACTGTATGAGTTTGCTAGATAACCTGTGGACAAAAAAAACAAAAAATTTAATCACAAATTACCCACATTTTATCTACTTCCCTATGCAAAAATCATTAAAAATATCACCAAGCAAATCGTCTGGGTATTTAATACCTAAAAACTCATCGAACGAAGATCTAACTAGCCTAAGGTCCTCCGCAGCCACATCTACATCTTTTTCATTTGAAATTTTTTCTATACAAGCATCCAATGAAGATAGGGCTGTATTAAACAAAACAAGGTGACGCTCTCTGATGATAAATGTTTTTTTTGAGGTATTTTTGTTTTGCTGTATAGAATCAAAAATCATTTTTTTTAATTTCTGAACACCCTTTCCTGATTTGGCAGACACAACACAATCGTATTTTTCTGCGGGGTTTTTTTCGTCTGATTTATTAAACACCATCAAGTGATTTTTTTCACTTACCATAGACTTAAAACTTTCAACATAGGCCTCGGTGCTATGATCTAAAACAACTAACACCAAAGCGGAATCCTTCATTTCGTTGCTAGATAGCGCAACACCATCAGCCTCAATTGAATCGCTTGTGTCTCTTATACCAGCAGAATCAACCAACTCCATATTTACACTGTTATAAAACATTTCTGAATCAATTAAGTCTCGTGTTGTTCCTGGAAGACTAGAAACAAGCGCCCTCTCAAAACCAAGCAAACGATTGAATAATGAGGACTTGCCTGTATTGGGCGGCCCAAAAAACAACACCCTGTTTTTGGATAATTTTTTTGTCGAGATCAGCGAAGAATCAATCAAATCAACCAACGAAGATCTAATTTTTAACAACCTTTTCTCTACACCCCCCTCAAATATAAAATCATAATCCTCATCAGAAAAATCAATACTCCCCTCAACAAAAACCCTTAACTCATCAACCTCATTGCCTAGGCCCAAAATGATGGAACTCAACTTTCCCGCAACAGCCTCTGAAGACAAAAGACTTCTATCAATGTCTTCTGAGTGAATAAGATCAGCAACCGCCTCAACCTCATTTAAAGACAACTTTCCATTTTCAAATGCTATTTTTGAAAACTCACCCGGACCAGCCTCTTTAAACCCCAAAGCCAAAAAAACACCTGTTAAAGACTTGATAACAGAAAGACCCCCATGGCAAAAAACTTCCACAGAATCTTCTCCGGTGTAACTATGGGGGCCTGAATAAAAAACAACCGAACATCTATCTATTAAAACCCCATCCCGAAGAACATCACGCAGAAAAACTTCCCTGTATTTGGTTATGGGTTTGTTTAGGGCCTTATTAAAAACATCACAACAACCCGCCCCAGAAACCCTGAATACACCTATTGCAGATTGTGCTATGGGAGTTGCAAGAGCAAAGATCAAAAAATATTCCCCTAACCACCAGCACCTGGCCCAGAAAAATCTGAGGCCCCATATTTTTTATACATAGCCCTTTGCTGAACTAGAGATATAGCGCTGTTTGCCACAGAATACAAAACAAGACCTGCGGGCATAATAATAAAAATTGCCGCTATCATCACAGGCATAAACTTCATGATTTGGGCTTGGGTTGGGTCCATCCCTGGGGGTTGAGGGTTGAGTTGTTGTGTTAAATACATAAGACCTGCAAATATTACAGGCAATATAAAAAATGGATCTGGGGCAGAAAGATCTTGAATCCAAAAGAAGAACGACTCATGTCTAAGCTCTACGCTTTCACGCAAACAAAAGAAAAAGGCTATAAATACTGGCATTTGGAGCAACAACGGAAAACAACCTCCAGCGGGGTTAATGCCCTCTTTCTTATAAAGAGCCATCATTTCGGTCCCTAATTTGGCCCTATCATCCTTATATCTTTCTTGGATTTCTTTTAGTTTTGGGCCAGCTGTTCGCATTTTCGCCATGCTTGAAAAGCCCTTGGCTGATACAGGCCAAAGCAACAATTTAATTAAAAACGTTAATAAAATTATAGAGACCCCCCAATTCCCAACCAAAACATTAATCATGCTTAATAACATCATCAAAGGTTGAGCCAAAAACCAAAACCAACCCATATCAATTGTGAGCTCTAAATCCGGAGCCCTGCTTATTAAATCTGACCTAACCTTTGGGCCAACGAAAATCTTATGCTCAACACCCGAAATTATTTCATTAACCTTGGTTTCTCGCGAAATGGCGCCCATAACATATGTATCTGACCCGCTTGAAGGGGGTAAAGCTATTAAGGTTTGAACCCTGTCAGAGGGGGTGATAATTGCGGCCATAAAATACTTTTGTATAAAAGCAACCCATCCACCACGCTGAAAGTATTCAACCCTCTCATCTATACTTCTTAGCCTTGTATTTGCATAAGGCTCATCTGGAGTATTAAAGGCTACCCCGGTATATGAGCTGTTTTCAAAAAAATTATCCCTAGCATCAAGAGCCCTTCCATCTGTTCTATACATTGCAACATAAGGTGTAGGAACGTCAGCCGGGATTTCACCCACCCAACTATCCTTAATCATTAACTCGTAGTCACCTTCTTTTAAGGATATGGATTTTGATATTTTCCCATCCAACGAGACAAGGCTTATTGAGGAGGGAGTTACCTCCACTAAATCAAAACCATCACCCTCCGAAACAAAACCACTATTTAAATAAAATTTAAAACCCGAAAGAGGATCAAAACCAAACACCCTCACACCTTGCGATTCTTTATTATTTAAATATGTATGCTCTTTAAGTCTGGCCTGCCAGATCTTTCCAGAAGTCGGACTAACCAAAACATCAAGTTTTTCGTTCTGGATTTGTACAAAGCCAACCGTTTCTCCGGAAGGTAAAAGCTCCTCACTTTTGTTCTGCTCTATAAATGATGCTTCTGCAAACTCTTGTTTAATTTCTTTTTCTGCGTTCCACGACAAAAACAAAACATATGACAAAACCACAACAGAGCCTATGTATATATATCTCCAATTCATTTTTTTACCTCATCCACTCCACCAGCTGACCATGGACCACATTTTAAAATTCTTATTATCGAATAGCAGCCTCCAACAAAAACTCCATGTATTTCAATACTTTCTTTTGTGTATTGAGAGCACGTTGGCTCAAACCTACAATTCTTTCCCAACAAAAAACTCAAATATTTTTGATAAAAACCAATCAAAAATATCAAAAACTTTTTCATATTAATCGTCTTGTGAGCTATTTACAAAATTATCTAACGCCAACCCAAAATCACAAGAAATTTTTTTAAAACCAGCCTCTAAAAAACCCCGTCTCACAACCACAACAAATCCCCCACTCATTAAACTTTTCCTAAAAATTTCTTTTGTCCAGCGTTTAATTTTATTGCGATGAACAGCCAAAGCATAATCTTTCTTCTTGATGACAATCTTTAGTTTTTGGTTTTTAGACTCAACATCAAAAAATATTGATGCATGGTCAGAGTGGTAAATTTTTTTTGAAATAACGGAGCCTAAATTAAGCAGTTAGAACCTTACGGCCCTTTTTCCTTCTATTAGCAATCACCGCCCTACCAGCTTTAGTTGACATCCTTGCTCTAAAACCATGAGTTCGCTTTCTTTTTAATGTGCTGGGTTGGAATGTTCTTTTCATAATTACTCAAAAAATTAGGCGTGAATTATAAAGCATTGTGGGTGAATTGAAAGAAAAAAAGATTAAAAATAAGCAGATCAGATACTAACAAGTTATCCACAGAAAATACATATGCTTATGCTGTAGATATCTTGTTAGTTTTTGTTAGACTAACTTTTCTACTGGAGGTCTTATAAATTGAAATTTTGGTCTGAATGCACTGAAAAACTTGAAACCAAGCTATCACAAGAAGAGTTTAACACCTGGATTAAACCTCTTCGAGCTAACATTAATAAAAACGAATTAGAGATAAGCGCTCCAAACGATTTTGTTCTTACTTATGTAAAAGAAAACCTAGGCCAAATTATTGAAAACCTTGTAAACAAATCAGATGAATCACTGAGCGTAAAATTCAAAACACTTGATAAATCAACATTTGTCGAGAAATTAAATGTAACAGAGGAAAACACCCCAGGCTTAGTTCAAAATTTCACTTTTAATACCTTTGTAGAAGGAAAATCTAATCACATGGCATTGGCTGCTGCAAAACAGGTTGCCGCAAATCCAAAGGGTGATTACAACCCATTATTTATTTATGGCGGTGTTGGGCTTGGAAAGACCCACTTAATGCATGCTGTAGGCAATGAAATACTAAATTCTGATACTTCCAAAAGGATAGTCTATGTTCATTCAGAAAAATTTGTTGCAGATATGGTAAAAGCCCTTCAATTAGGCGCTATGAGCGAGTTTAAGGAGTTTTATAGGAATGCTGATGCCCTTTTAATTGATGATATTCAGTTTTTTGCAGGCAAAGAACAGTCTCAAGAGGAGTTTTTTCATACATTTAACGCTCTTCTTGACCGAAATCATCAAATGATACTTACATGTGATAAATATCCAAAAGAGATAGATGGCCTTGAAGAGCGCTTAAAATCAAGGCTTGGCTGGGGTTTGCCTGTTATTATTGAGCCACCCGAGCTTGAAACTCGTGCCGCGGTGTTATTAAGCAAAGCAAACTCAATGGACGTAACCCTGCCTAATGACTGTGCAATTTACATAGCTCAAAGAATCAGATCAAACATAAGAGAGTTAGAGGGAGCATTAAAAAGAGTGGTTGCAAACTCACGTTTTGCTGATCAGGAGATAGATATTCCCTTTGTCAAAGAGGCGCTTAAAGATCTGTTTGTCATTTCAGCTAAAATGGTAAGTATAGATAATATTCAAAAAACCGTAGCAGAATACTACAACATTAAACTATCTGATCTTTTGTCCAAAAGAAGAAGTAGATCTATTACCAGGCCAAGACAATTGGCCATGGCTTTAACCAAAGAATTAACCAACCACAGCCTTCCAGAAATTGGAGAGGCTTTTAACGGAAGAGACCACACTACCGTGCTTCATGCTTGTAGTAAGATTAAGGAGCTAAGAAAAGAAATCCCATCATTAGAAGAGGATTACAGAAACCTAAATAGGACACTAACAAATTAAATGGAAATCACTGTTAAAAAAGAGGATATTGTTTCAGCTCTTAACACCACCTTGGGCGTTGTAGAAAAAAGACAAACACTTCCAATACTTGCAAATGTTTTATTTGAAGTTGAAGAAAAGGTATTTAAATTAACAGCCACAGACTTAGAGTCTGAAGTAACAACCAGCGGTCCTTTGTCAGGCGTAGAATCCGCTGGCAAGACAACAACTTCTGCAAAAAAATTGAACGAGCTTTGTCGCTTGATTCCAGATGGAGAAGAAATAAATTTATCTTTAAATGGCGATAAGTTAAACATTAAAACAACTAATGGTAAGTACTCACTATCAACCCTGCCCAGCAGTGACTTCCCTATTTTTGATATTGATTCCGGTGATTCCCCACTTATTATTCCAGCCAAAGACTTACGGGAACTAATTAAAAACACATCCTTTGCTATGGGTAATCAGGATTGGAGACATTATTTAAATGGCTTGTATTTATCAATCAGCAATGGGGAAATAACAGCAGTTACAACAGACGCTCACAGACTAGCGGTTGCAAATATTTCAACCCAATCTGACAACTCTTTCTCTGGCATTATTCCTAGAAAATCAATCAATGAAATGTCTAAATTTCTATCCGATCAAGATGGAGATGCTGAGCTGAAAATTAATGATGCTTCATTGGAATTAGCAGTTGGAAATTTAATATTTAAAAGCAAACTTATAGATGGCAAATTTCCAGATTATCAACAAGTGATTCCTTCGGGAGAGAGTTCAGTTTTAGAAATTAATGTTAAAGATTTCTCAGAAACTTTGAGCAGGGTTTCGGTTTTATCAAGTGAAAAATATAAAGGCATTAGATTAATTACTTCTAGTGATGGCGTAAGAATATCTGCAAACAATCCAGAGCAAGAAGAGGCAGAAGAGTTTTTCCCAGCATCCTATAATGGAGAGGAGTTAGATATAGCTTTCAACGTTACTTACCTACAAGAAATAATGTCTCACATGCAAACAGATATATGTCATATTAACTTCTTTGGATCTGATAAAAGCTGCCTGCTTACACCCCCAGGAAGCGAAAGCCCAAAATATGTTGTAATGCCACTCCTTATATAGGTTTGTGGCTTTTTCAAAAATAGATCTGAGAAACTTTAGGTGCTTTGATTCTTTATCAATCGATATTTCCTCTAATTCAAACTTATTCTATGGAAAAAACGGTTCTGGGAAGACTTCAATACTGGAATCCATCTTTGTTGCCAGCTCAGGTAGATCATTTAGAACATCTAACCTGGAATCACTTATAAAAAAAGACACAGAAGCCTTTAATATAAGGGCTTACGACGATAAAACCGGTTCAATTTTAGAGGTTAAAAAAGCAAGAAACAAACCCATTAATATTAAAATAAATAACTCAAAAGTAACTATTAGTGAGCTGGTTAGAGCTTTTCCTTCATTTTCCATTGATAGTAAAACATTTTTTTACAATGATAACGCCCCAGACTATAGAAGAAAGCAGTTAGATAGGGGGCTTTTTATTGCTTCTTCCGATTATTCAAAAGATTGGTTTGGATATTTTCGCTCTTTAAAGCAAAGAAATTCTGCACTAAAACTTGGTGATATAGCTCAAGCAAAGGCCTATGATCCACTTTTAGTTGATCATGGAGAAAGGCTAAATATTTTAAGAGAAAATTTAATTATTGATGTTAAGAAAATCTATGATGACCTGGTAAGCAAATTAGTCCAGGAAAACACAAGAGCCAATATTTTTTCTAATTTAGACATCTATCTAAAATCTGGCTTTGATAACAAATCTGGTTTGCTGGTTAGTCTCAATAATTCAAACAACATAGATTTAAAAAGAAAAATAACTACAACTGGACCTCACAAGGCTGATGTTTTATTCGAAAGTAAGGGCTTACTTATTAAAGATATTTTTTCACGTGGTGAGCAAAAGCTGCTTTCGATTCTTTGGTCGCTTTCTCAAAATATTTATTTAGGTCGATCATTTAATTTGAGCCCCATACTTCTTTTAGATGATCTATCTTCAGAGCTAGATGTTGAGATGCTAGAGTGCTTTTTGCCTACCCTGAAATATATTGAAAATCGTTTCGTTTTTTCAAACATTGTTGACCTATTTGGTAGTAAAATAACAGAAGAAAAACAATCAATTAAAAAGTTCCACGTGGAACAATTAAATTAAAAAAATGCCAAAAAAGAAATCAGACGATAAAAAATACGATTCATCTAATATACAAGTTTTAAAGGGCCTTGAGGCTGTTAAAAAAAGACCTGGAATGTACATTGGAGATACAGATGATGGGTCTGGCCTTCATCATATGATCTTTGAGGTAGTTGATAACTGTATAGACGAGGCAATGGCAGGACATTGCTCCAAAATTGACATAATAATTAATAAAGATGAGTCAATAACAGTAAAGGATAATGGAAGAGGCATACCTGTTGACACTCATAAAGGCGAGGGAGTGCCCGCAGCCGAACTAATTATGACAACCCTTCACTCAGGCGGGAAGTTTGATGATAATTCATACAAAGTATCCGGAGGTCTTCATGGTGTTGGTGTTTCTGTAGTAAATGCCCTTTCAAAGGAGCTAACCTTAACCATATGCAGAGATGGCGGCATGTATCAGCAAAAATATAGTGAGGGGTTGGCTAAAACCAAACTAAAAAAGATTAAAGCATCTAAAGATACTGGTACAGAGATAACATTTAGCGCATCTGACAAAATTTTTACTTCAATAAATTTTGAAGCAGACAGGGTGAATAAAAGAGTTCAAGAGCTTTCTTTCCTTAACGCTGGCGTTAGCATCGAGGTAACTGATGCTAGAACAGGTAAATCTAAAAAATTTAAGAATGACGGTGGCGTATCAAGCTATGTTGATTACCTCAGAGGAAGAAAACCAGCGTTATGTCACACAATTGAGTGTGAGGGTGGTCAAGATGGCGTAACAGTTGAGGTTGCAATGCAGTGGAATGACTCATACAACGAAAGTGTTTTATGTTATACAAACAACATTCCTCAAAAAGATGGGGGAACTCACCTATCAGGCTTCAGATCCAGCCTTACTCGCGTTTTAAAAGCTTTTGTCAAAAAAGAGGAACTTAACAAAAACTCCCCAGTAGAATTGCTGGGAGAGGATGTAAGGGAAGGTTTAATAGCTGTTATCTCAGTCAAAGTACCAGATCCTAAATTTTCATCGCAAACTAAGGAGAAACTTGTATCTTCCGAAGTTGAGGGAATAGTAAGTACTGTTTTAAGTAAAGGGCTCAATGAGTTTTTGTTGGAAAACCCAAAAGAAGCTCTTGCAATACTCTCTAAAGTTTCAGAAGCAGCTCTTGCTAGAGAAGCTGCCAGAAAAGCTAGAGAAATGACAAGAAGAAAAGGGGTTTTAGAATTAGCAGGCTTACCAGGAAAACTAGCAGATTGCCAAGAAAAAGATCCCGCTCTTTCTGAAATTTATTTGGTCGAGGGTGATTCTGCTGGAGGGTCTGCTAAACAAGGCCGTAACAGAAAATATCAAGCAATATTACCTCTTAAAGGAAAAATTCTAAACGTTCAAAAAGCCAGAATTGATAAAGTGCTTTCTTCAGCTGAAATAGGAACCCTTGTTAAGGCAATGGGTTGTGGTATAGGAACAGAAGATTTTGATATTGAAAAACTTAGATATCATAGAATTATAATCATGACGGACGCAGATGTTGATGGGTCCCATATAAGAACCTTGCTTCTAACATTCTTTTATCAGCAATATTTTGATATTTTAGAAAGAGGGCACGTATATATTGCAATGCCGCCCTTGTACAAAATCACCAAAGGCAAATCGTTTGTTTATGCTTCAGATGAAGATGAAAAAGACCAGGCTATCAAAGAGTTTTCTAAATCAGGCTCTAAGGGAATTGATGTTCAAAGATACAAAGGCTTAGGCGAAATGAACCCAGATCAACTGTGGGATACAACCATGGATCCTGAGAACAGAAGAATGATGAGGGTGGATATTAAGGATGCTCAAGAAGCAACAGACATGTTCGAAACCCTAATGGGTGATGATGTCGAGCCCAGAAGAGAGTTTATTGAAAGTAATGCACTTTCAGTATCAAATTTAGATATCTAGCCAATCTCAGAGTAGGTTTTTACAATCCACGAGCGGGCTTCTTCCGTTAATTGTTTTGGATTAGAACCAAATAGTGGTTTCCCAATAACCACGTCTATATTACCTCTTTTTTTCTTGAAAGATTTATTCAACCAATATTTACCTGAGTTATGGCAAATTGGAATAATTGGTACTTGTTCATTTGATGCCAAAACCCCACAACTATTTGCAAACTTACCAACCCCGTCCTGTGGGTTTCTTCTTGTACCCTCTGGAAAAATTAATAGAGCATAACCCTCTCTAATTCTTTCTCCCCCAACTTCAGTAACTTTTTTTAGGCTTTCAATCTTTAATTTTCTGTTTATTGAAATAGGTCTGAGTCTAGATATAGCCCATCCAAAAAAAGGGATAATAAGAATTTCTCTCTTCATAATACTACTTGTTGGAAGAAATAATGTTTGTAAAAAAAAAGACTCCCAAGGGCTTTGATGATTAGAAGCCATAACGAATGGAGTTTTAGGTATATTTTCTATTCCTTTGATATTCCAACCTATGCCACAAATAATTTTTAAAGCTTTTAATATAAATAAAATCCAAACTTTTCCAATATATTGAATGGTTTTAATGGAGAAAGAAAATGAAGCAAAGATAATAACCAGAGACACACAAACAAGACTCAATAAAAAGATCAAATAAAATATAATTATATTAATTATTTATACTTACTAAATATAGACTTTTGTCTACTTTAATATTAAGCCCTCTAAATATTTAGGAAGTTCTGCTATATCCATTCTTGTTTGCTGCATTGTATCTCTATCACGAACCGTTACAGTGTCGTCATCAAGGGTATCGAAATCAACAGTGATGCATAAAGGCGTTCCAATCTCATCATGCCGCCGATAACTTTTTCCAATATTCCCGGAATTTTCAAGTAAAACCCTTCCCAGTCTTAGTTTTTGAAGATCTTTTTTTATTTTTGCCGCAGTCTCTACTAAACCATCATGGTTTTTTTTCAGGGGAATAACCGCAGCTTTGATTGGAGAAAGATGAGGTTTCAAATTTAAAACAGTTCTTGTTTTTCCATCTTCAAGCTCTTCAACTTTATAAGCCTCATTTAAGATAGCAAGAACGCCCCTATCAACTCCAGCCGAAGGCTCAATGACATACGGCACTGTCCATTTTTTTGTTTCTTGATCTTGCGTAGCAAGCCTTGCATTTGATTCATTATTTTCTAGAACAGAAGATTGAATATCTAGCTCTGATTGATTTTTGCTGTGTGAACCTAAATCAAAGTCGGTTCGATTGGCGATGCCTTCCAGTTCCTCAAGGCCATGAGGAAACTTATACATAATATCAACCGTAGCTTTAGAATAATGAGCAAGCTCATTTTCAGGCACATGATAGAGCTCTAGATTATTTTTGCTTACACCTTGTTCATCCCACCAATTTATTCGTGCCTCAACCCAAGACTCATGCCACTGCTCATCTGTTCCAGGCGCAACAAAAAATTCAAGCTCCATTTGCTCAAATTCTCTTACCCTAAACACAAAATTTCTTGGTGTAATCTCATTTCTAAAAGCTTTACCGATTTGGGCGATACCAAATGGAAGCTGCTTAGATGTTGAATCTACAACATTCTTAAAGTTTGTAAAAATATGCTGAGCTGTTTCGGGCCTTAAGTACGCAAAAGATTCACCGTCTTCAACCGGCCCTACTGCAGTTTTAAACATCAAATTAAATGGTCTTGGTTCTGTCAGGTTATTTGAACCACAAGATGGACAGTTTTCTGATTTTAATTGGTCGGCACGCCACCTAGATTTACAATCTCTGCAGTCTACAAGTGGATCAGTAAATGTATCTTCATGACCAGAGAATTTTAAGACACTTGGCTTTGTTAATATTGAAGCATCCAGGCCCTCAACATCATCTCTATCAAAAACCATTTCTCTCCACCATGACTGCTTCAAGTTATTTTTGAGCTCAACACCCAATGGGCCATAATCATAAAGACCTTGCAAGCCACCGTAAATTTCATTGGACTGAAATATAAACCCCCTTCTTTTGCAGAGGGCTACCAGTTCTTCCATTGTTTTAGCTGTCAAAATTATCCTTTGTATTTCATGCTTGAGAAGACTACATTATGCAGTTATTTTAATTATATCTATAGAGCTTTTGTGCAACTGTGGAAAGATAAACCTATAAAATTATTAATTAAAGGGCGATAATTTATACAAAGATCCCTAAATGAAGATAATTTTCTATATTTTTACGATTTACCCATTGAGATTTGCATTTCTGGTGCTGGATATTGTATTCAAAGTTATGCCAGTAAGAGTTTTAAGGCTTGTACCATCATTTACAGTAACTAGAAAAAATCTATCTATTGCATTTACAGACCTAAATGATCGAGAGCTAGATTGCCTTGCTAAAGAAAGCTACAAAGAAACATTAAAAAGTTTTTATGAAACTTTATACACTTGGTCTCGCTCCTACAAAAAAATAATCTATCAAACTAAAAGAATTAACAATAGATTTTTATTTAACGCCCCCATAAAAGAGGATGGCTTGATAGTTATTGCTCTTCATAACAGAAGCATAGATTTTATGTTGAGATGGATAAGCTCTCAAAGACCCCATACATCTCTTTATAAAAAGATTAAATCAAAACTTATTAATAGTTTTGTAAAAGAATTTAGAGAGGAGGGAAACTGCAAAATGGTTGAAACTGGAATAGGGGGAGTAAAGTCTATTCTTGCCTCTTTAGAAAATAATCAAATGACCTGTATGGCATCTGATCAAGTTCCAGCCCGTGGGCTTGGAGTCTACTCAAAATTTTTTGGACATGAGTGTTATTCATTTGCACTCGCTCCAAAACTTGCAAGGAAATCTAACAAACAAATTCTATTGTCATATCTATCCTATAAGAAAGATCTTGGACATATTATAAATTTTAAGAAACCTAGCAAGGATATTTATTCTGATAATGGGGTTGATATCATGAATGCAGACATGGAACATGAGATTAAAAAATCTCCTGCAGAGTACTCATGGGAATACAAAAAATTTAGAAGGCTCTCACAAGAACCTAAAGATATTTACAAATCTTAACGACGCCAAAAAGCTGGCGTGAATAGTACAAGGAGAGTAAAAATTTCAAGCCTACCTAAAATCATCGCAAAGCATAAAATAAATTTCCCAAACTCACTTACATTTGCATAGTTGCTGGCGACATCACCCAAGCCTGGACCCAAGTTATTTAGGCAAGCCCCGACAGCAGAAAACGCTGTCTCAAAACTTAGCCCTGTTCCAAGCATCGCCATGAGCAAAAACATAAATATAAACACATAGATAGAAAAAAATCCCCAGACTTTTTCAGCAATTTTTGAATCAATCACCTTGGTGCCAATCTTTGAAGAAAGGACCGCATTTGGGTGAATAGTTTTTAATATTTCTTTGTATGCTTGGTTAATCATTATTAACACTCTCCAAGCTTTAATGCCTCCGCCAACAGACTGAGAGCATGCCCCCATAAAAGCACCAACAAGCAAAAGATATGGTAAAAAACCAGGCCAAAGTGAGAAGTTCTCTGTGGTAAAACCTGACGTTGTAACTGTAGAAACAACATGAAACACTGTTGTGCCAAAAGCGGAAAAAATATCGGCATATGAGTTACTTATAATATGAACAATCAATGATATGATAATAATCAAAAGCACAACAGACAAAAAGAATCTAAACTCTGAATCATAAAAATATTTGAGAGGTTTGCCACCAAATATTGCAGCATAATGTACTGCAAATGATGCGGCAGAAAGCAACATAAAAATAATACAAACTGCCTCTATTAACGCGCTATCAAAAAACCCAATACTTCCATCATGTGTTGAAAATCCACCGCCAGCAACAGTGCTCAAACTATGAGCAATAGAGTCAAACACATTCATTCCAGAAAGAAGATATAAAGTTGCACAAGCAACAGTAAGGCCAACATATATTTTCCATAAAGCTTTTGCACTATCAGTTATCTTTGGAGTAAGTTTTTGATTGCCATGACTTCCAGGAAGCTCCATTTTGTATAGCTGGCCACCTCCGATTCCTAAAGCCGGCATTACCGCTACTGCCAAAACTATTAATCCCATTCCACCTATCCACTGAAGCAGTTGTCGATATAAGAGAATTGATTTTGGCAGATTATCCAAACCAACAATTGTAGTAGCCCCAGTTGTTGTTATTCCTGAGGCTGATTCAAAAATTGCATCACTGACACTCAGCCCAAAAAAATAAAATGGAACTGATCCAGCGCAAGCCAAAACAACCCAGAACAATGTGGTAATAACAAAGCCATCAGAAATATTAAGAGTTAAATTTTTTTGACGAGTTGCAGCCCATATTGCGCATCCAAAAATACTGAAAAATAAAAACGAGTATAAAAATACCTCACCGCCAGATTCGCTATACATATATGTAAGAATTAAAGGCGGTATAAACGAAAGACTAAATATTCCCAGGAGAATACCTAACAAGTTAAGGATTGATTTGTAATTCATCAGTCTTCTAGAAAAAGATTTTCTATTTTTTCTTTATCTGTTTTTCCAAGAATAAAAACTATAATCCTATCGTTAGGTTTCAGAAGCAAATCTTTTGAATGCATAAAAATTTCTTCCCCCCTTATCACCGAAGCAATAACACAGCTTTCTGGAAGAGGCAGCTCAGAAATAGGCTTATCAAAAAAACCTGCAGTGAATTTATTTTTATGGATTATTCCCTCTATTGCCTCAGCACCACTTTGCATTTTAAAAATTACCTCTTGAGGAACATCGCCTCTTGCAAGGTGTTGCAAAACCATAGAAACAGTTAGCCGTTGTGGTGAGAGAGCTATGTCAACAAAATTTTTGGGAAGTATATTTATGTAAGTGTAATTATTTACAATAATTATAGTTTTTTTGGCTCCGAGTTTTTTTGCAAGAAACGCTGACATGATATTGGTTTCATCATCGTTGGTTAAAGCACAAAAAATATCTATATTTTCTATATTTTCACTTTTTAAGAGCTCTTCGTCTGATCCTGCGCCTTTTAGGACAATTGTTCTGTTTAATTGTCTTGATAGGATGTCACACCTATCACCATCTGGATCAATAATCTTAATTTTGTAGTCATCCTCTAGAGTTTTTGCTAATGCATAGCCTATTTTACCCCCGCCTATGATCATTATTCTGGATGATGAGGTATCTTGCAGCCTCATTTCTTGAACCACGCCATCAATATCGCTTTCTGCTGCTAAAAAGTATATTTCATCATTTTCTTTGATTATTGTTTTGCCATCCGGTATTAATGGCTTTCCTTTTCTGTATATAGCAGGAACATAGGTATCTGTATCTGGAATGTCGCTTTTAATACTCTTAAGCTCTCTGTTAACCAACATCCCGTCTTTTTTAGCCTTTACTGACACAACCTTTATAGATCCGTTTGCAAATGATTCAATTTGCTCTGCGCCAGGATGTTTGATTAAGTCTACAAGATGTTCTGTTACTTCGTTTTCTGGGCCTATGGCAATATCAATATTGTTTTTTCCAAATGCTTCTAAAGATTCAAGATATGAAGAATCAGAAAGTCTGCAGATTGTTTTTTTAACATTAAATTTAGATTTTGCTATCTGGCAGGAAGTAATATTGCACTCATCACTATTAGTGACAGCTAGCAAAATAGTATTTTCATCTGCTCCAGCTTTTTCAAGTGTAATTGGATGGGAGGCATGACCAATTTCTGTGGCCAGATCATAGTCTTCCTGAAGCCTTAAAAGTTTATCTTTATTTAGGTCAACAATACTGACTTCGTATTCTTGTCTGGAAAGTGTTGAGGCTAGGCTGCTTCCTACCCTTCCAGCGCCAAGTATTAAAATTTTCATTGTTATAAATTAAACCTCTTTTTAGAGAATTGGAAGAATTGCAGAAATTAAATTATTTCTCAAAAAATTCTGCGTGTGCATTCGCAGCATCTGATGCGGAAATAATACGTTTGCCTGGGAATTGTAAGTGAGTAATAACTATCATTGAATCATTTGTTTTAACTGCAAGTCCTTCTGATATAAATTTAAAATCATTTCCTTTAAAAGCTTCCTTGTTGCCGTTATATTCCTTCAATCCATGGATTTTTATTGCTATATTATTTTTTTCAAAATACAGTCCGGGCCATCCAATAAACGCTTTAAACTTTTGAAATATTTCCTTAGTACTTTCTTTTGTAAAATCTGTCTTGCCAGATAATTTATCAATTTTTGAACAATAGCTAGCCTCATCATTATTTTGCTCCTCAATAGCTAGCTTATTATTTAAAATATTGCGTAAATCATTTTCAAGATTTTTGACACACAAAGAAACAAGTTTATTCTCAAGATCTATTTTGTTATCTGACTTTAATATCTTTATTTCATGAGAGCAGTAAACTGGCCCCTCATCCATTCCCTTAGACATTCTCATAATTGATATCCCAGTTTCATAATCATTATTTAATATCGATGCTTGAATTGGAGAAGCTCCCCTATATTTTGGCAACAAAGAAAAGTGAATATTTATTGGTGCAATATTTGGCGTATCAAGCATCCACTCAGGAAGTATTTTTCCGTATGCTGAAACAACCAGGAAATCAAAGTTCAATTGCAAAATTTCTTGTTTGAACAAATCATCAAGTTTGGTGGGTTTAAAAGTTGGAATTCCAAGTTTTAAAGCTTCCGCAGCTACAGAAGATGCCTCTTTACCCTTGCCTCTCTTTGATCTTTTATCCGGCTGGCTTATTACACCTACAATTTCTAATCCTGCATTTGCCAAAGAATTTAATATTTTTGCAGATGATTTGGGTGAGCCAGCAAATAAAATCTTCATTTTGTCTATAAGTTCTGTTAAATTCTCTAAAATTCTTCTATTTAGAGGCTTTCTTCCTAATTCTGTCTCTTTTGAGAGGGGAAAGATAGTCAACCATTAGCTTTCCCTCCAAATGATCGATTTCATGCTGAATACATACAGTAAGCAAGCCAGAGGGTTCTGCTTCATGTTGTTTGCCATTAATATCTTGCCAAGTTAAATATATATTGTCTGGCCTAGTTATGTCCTCCGTTATACCAGGGACTGAGAGACAGCCTTCTGTAAATGAAAATAGACTTTTGTCATTTAAAATCTTAAATTCAGGATTAATAAATATTTTTGGATCATTTCGCTCTTCAGATAGATCCATAACTATAATTCTTTCGTGAATATCAACCTGAGTTGCTGCAAGACCTATGCCTTCTTCTGCATACATGGTTTCAAGCATATTAGAAGTTATAATTTCAAGACTTTTGTCGAATTTAGTTACTGGTACAGCAACCTTTCTTAATCTTGGGTCCGGAAATGTTAAAACTTTTAATCTAGGCATATACACATTATATGTTCATTCTTTATAATCAACATCTTTATTTATAGCAAAAGGAGCTATTTTATGTCCGATAACATCTCTGTTTCAATATTTATGGGTTCTAAGTCAGATCTGCCAGTTGTGCAGGCTGCATCAGACACACTTAATGAATTTAATGTGCCTCATCGAATGTTTATACTTTCTGCGCATAGAACACCCGAAGAAGTTGTGAAAAGAGTAAAAGAGTCTGAAAAAAATGGAGTCAAGGTATTCATAGCTGCGGCAGGCATGGCTGCTCATTTAGCAGGTGCAATTGCAGCCCAAACAAGCAAACCAGTTTTAGGTATTCCTCTTGGAGGAGGAGACTTAGATGGAATGGACTCATTGCTTGCTACTGTTCAAATGCCAAAGGGCGTTCCTGTGGCAACTTTTGCAATTGGAAAATCTGGAGCAATAAATGCCGCATTATGTGCGGTCCAAATCTTAGGAACCTCAGATGAAAAAATCGCAGCTATGCTAGTTGAGTATAAGTTAAAAATGCACGATGATGTTTTGGCTGCAAATGAGTCAATTCAGTAATTAATTTGAAGGAATTTTCATCTCCTGCCGATGCATCTAATTGGTTAAAAGAAGGTAAAATTTTAATCCATCCAACGGAGGGAGTTTGGGGCCTTGGTTGTGATGCGTCAAACAGTAGTGCTTGCAAAAAAATATCCTACTTAAAAAAAAGATCTGATAATAAAAACTTCATCTTGTTGGCTCCATCAATCTCCTTTGCATTAGAGCTTTCTGCTGAATTGGAAGCATCAAAAATCGAATTTTTAGAGTCCGTTTGGCCAGGCCATGTTACCGTTATAATGCAAGCAAATGATTCCCTGTCACTATCAATAAAAGCTATAGATAAGACTATTGCAATTAGAGTAAGTGATCACTTACCTATTATAAATTTACTTAATTTATTTAATGATTTAATGGTCTCTACTTCTGCAAATATAAGCAATTTTCCAACCCCCAACTCACTTGATGAGGTAAAAAAAATCTTCGATGACCCAGACGTTGCAGTGTATGCTCATAATAATGGAGATGCTTTAAAACCATCTTCAATAATAGACCTAAAAACCATGGAATACATTCGTGAATAAGTTGACTAAAAATAATCTTGCATTGATTGAATTAAGGCTTAGATCTGTTCAAAGAAGCATAGATAAAAAGCTGAATTCTTTAAACATAAAAGCGTCACAACGAAAGGCTGAAACCTGGAATCGCAAACAAGGTGGAGGTGGAAAATCTATATCTATAAATGGTGATGTAATAGAAAAGGCCGCCATTAACTTTTCTTCAATTTCGGGCAGCAAGTTGCCCGCATCTTCACTAACAATTAAATCAAAATCTAATGGTTCTTCAGAATTTCGTGCGATTGGAGTCTCTGTTATCTCCCATCCCTTTAATCCATATTGCCCAACAAGTCATATGAACATAAGGATATTTCTAGAACTAGGCAAGAGCTCTATCATCAAAAATTGGTGGATAGGCGGCGGGTTTGATTTAACCCCTTATGTTATATCTAATGAAGACGCATCACTTTGGCATAACGAAGCCAAACTAACATTAGACGAATTTAATAAGACATTTTATAGAAAATTTGCAAAAAACTGCGATGAATACTTTGTTCTTCCGCATAGAAATGAGAACAGAGGTATAGGAGGCATTTTTTTTGATCAACTTCAGCATAAAGATATTGAGTCAAGCCTATCGTTATTAGAAAAAACAGCCGAGTCATATATTAATACCTATGAAAGGATTATCTTGTGCCATAGAAATACAAGATTTTCTGCAGAGGATAAAGATTTTCAATTGTATCGAAGGGGTAGATATGTTGAATTCAATCTTTTGTTTGATAGGGGCACAAAGTTTGGAATTGAGTCTAATGGGAGAACAGAATCTATATTAGCCTCTTTGCCTCCTTTTGTGAGTTGGCCTTTTTCAAACAGCAAAGAAATTAAAAAGAAAAATAAATCTTTGGTTATGCACTTTAATAAGAGCTGGAAAGAGAGAATATAAGTGAGTAAAAAAATAAAACTAGGAGTGGTAGGGGATCCAATAGACCATTCATTGTCGCCTTTGATACATTCTAAGTTTGGCGTATTGAATGGAGTGGAAATCGATTATCAGCCTTTCCATGTTGTTCAAAAAGATTTAATAGAGTTTATTAAAGATTTTTTTAATAAAGGTGGCCATGGATTGAACATTACCCTTCCACATAAACTAAATTGTGTTCATGCGGCTGATATTTTATCTAGTGAGGTTGAGTTGCTAGGCGCAGCTAATACTCTTAGTAAAAATCAAGACGAGCAAATCGTTGCATCTTCGACAGATGGACTTGGTCTTATTAGAGATTGTTGTGATAAGAATATAGAAATCAGCAACAAGAGGGTTTTAATTCTTGGTGCAGGCGGTGCTAGCCAAAGCATAATACCAGCGATCGCAAGGATGAATCCAGCGAAACTTATGATTGATAATAGATCACCTAACAAAATTGCAATTCTGCTGGAAAAGTTCTCCTCCTTTAAGCTTGAGCCTTTTGAGCAAAATGACGAGCCCATAGATTTATTAATTAATGCAACTTCGGCCGCTTTATCAGGCCCCTTTGACTGGGATATTCAAGATCAACTTAATAAAGAGACTATTTTTTATGACTTAAGTTACGGCAAAGCATCTGAAAATTTTTTTTCCTGGTCAAGCCAGTTTTCAAAAAATAGATTTGATGGAACGGGCATGCTTATTGCTCAGGCAGCATTTTCATTTCAATTGTGGTTTGATACATTTCCTGACATATCAAATATTGATTTAAGCAAACTTAATGACTAAAAATTTTATTCGATTTATTGCTGGTGCAGTATGCCCAAGCTGCAAAGAATTAGACAAGATCGCAATAACTCCTGATGATCAAACTATTTATTGTCTAAACTGTGATTTTAAGGAGCATAAACCTCAAGATGGCCCTATAAATGATTCAAAATCAACAGAACCAAAGGTCTTTAATATCGAAGATTTTAGGCCTAAAAAATCCTAGAATTTCATAACATTTACAGCTATTATAGCCACACAAAAAACCAGTTTGTTACAAGTTTTTAAATGCTAAAAAGCTTCTAATAAACATAATTTATAGTTATAATTACATATATCAATTATTTATTTTAAAAGCTTCAAATAGAAAGCAAAGGATTACTAATGTTTAAAAAAGCTACCACAAGCCTAAATAAAACACTTCTTACTGGATTCGTAACGTTGTTCTCAAGCAATATGTTTGCTGCTTGGGGCGACTTAAATATGACTGAAGGGGTAACAGCAATCAGCAAAGAAGTCTTTGATTTACACATGCTAATTTTTTGGATTTGTGTAGTCATAGGTCTTGTTGTATTTGGAATTATGTTTTACTCAATGTTTGCCTTCACCAAGAAAAAAAACCCAAGTCCTGCATCATTCCATGAAAATACTAAACTTGAGTTAGCTTGGACAGTGGTTCCTTTTTTAATCCTAGTATTTATGGCAATACCCGCATCAAATACCCTAACAAAAATCTACGATGATACAGAGGGAGATATTAATATTCAGGTAGTTGGTTACCAATGGAAGTGGCAGTATAAATACTTAGAAGATGACATAGATTTTTTCTCCAACCTCACAACTGATTGGGATGAAATATATAACAAAACTCCAAAAGGAGAATTTTATTTAGAGGAAGTTGATGAGGCGGTAGTAATACCAGTAGGCAAAAAAATAAGATTTTTAATTACAGCTAATGATGTTATTCACTCCTGGTGGATGCCAGACTTTGCCATTAAGCAAGATGCAATACCAGGTTTCATAAACACCGCTTGGACAATAGTAGATGAGCCTGGAATATATAGAGGCAAGTGTACAGAGCTATGTGGAAAAAACCATGGATTTATGCCAGTAGTAGTTAAAGTAGTTACCCAAGATGAATATGATGCATGGGTTCAGAATAAAAAAGATGCTGCTTTCAGAATGGCTGAACTTACTGAAAAAGATTGGAGTGTAGCCGAGCTCACTGAAAGAGGAGAAGGAATATACCTAAAGAATTGTGTTGCGTGCCATCAAGTTAATGGACAAGGCATCACAGGAATATTTCCAAACTTGGCCGGCAGTGATGTTGTTTTAAATGATAAAGCTAGAAATATTGAAATTTTGATGGAGGGTGTTCAAGGAGCCGCCATGCAATCATTTGCAAACCAGCTCTCAGAAGTTGATATGGCTTCGGTGATCACCTATACAAGACAAGCTTGGGGTAATGCCGAAAACGGCGATGGAGAAATCGTCGTTCCCAAAGACATTGTTGAATATAAAAAACCTAAAGTTTAAAAAAAAGGAAGTAATATGAGTGCAGTAATAGAATCCCACAATCATGATGATCACCATCATGGTCCTGCCAAAGGATTGACTAGATGGTTGTATACCACAAATCATAAGGATATAGGAACACTATATTTATGGTTTAGCTTTGCAATGTTCTTAATTGGTGGAGCAATGGCAATGGTTATAAGAGCTGAGCTTTTTCAACCAGGCATGCAAATTGTCGAACCAGAGTTTTATAATCAAATGCTTACATTGCATGGGTTGATTATGGTCTTTGGGGCTGTAATGCCTGCATTTGTTGGTCTAGCAAACTGGCTTGTGCCAATGATGGTTGGCGCTCCAGATATGGCGCTCCCTAGAATGAATAACCTAAGTTTTTGGATACTTCCTTTTGCATTTTTTATTTTATTATCATCTTTGTTTATGGAGGGCGGAGCTCCTAATTTTGGATGGACATTCTATGCCCCTCTATCTACAACCTATGCCCCTCCGAGTGTTACCTTCTTTATATTCGCTGTTCATATCATGGGAGCATCATCGATCATGGGATCTATTAATGTGATCGTAACAATTATGAATATGAGAGCGCCTGGCATGACCCTGATGAAGATGCCACTTTTTGTATGGTCATGGCTAATAACAGCATACCTATTAATAGCTGTTATGCCCGTTCTTGCAGGGGCAGTAACAATGATGCTCATGGATATTCATTTTGGAACAAGCTTCTTTAATGCTGCTGGTGGTGGAGACCCTGTTTTATTTCAACATATTTTTTGGTTTTTTGGTCATCCAGAAGTCTATATTATGATCCTTCCAGCTTTTGGTATCGCCTCTCATATCATTGAAACATTTTCAAGAAAGCAGTTATTTGGATACGCGTCTATGGTTTGGGCTATGGCCTCAATTGCAATTTTATCTTTTGTTGTATGGGCGCATCATATGTTTACAGTTGGGCTTCCATTAGCTGCAGAACTATTTTTTATGTGGGCAACAATGTTAATTGCAGTTCCGACCGGCGTAAAAGTTTTCAATTGGGTCACCACAATGTTTAAGGGATCAATTACTTACGAGACACCAATGCTCTTTGCTATAGCTTTTGTTGTGCTGTTTACCATAGGTGGTTTTTCTGGGCTAATGCTTGCAATTACGCCTGCTGATTTCCAATATCATGATACATATTTTGTAGTGGCTCATTTTCATTATGTTCTTGTGCCAGGATCAATTTTCTCAATTATGGCCGCTGTCTATTACTGGATTCCAAAATGGACAGGGAATATGTATGACGAAAGACTTGGTAAATTACATTTTTGGCTCTCCTTTATAGGCGTTAATGTAACCTTCTTTCCTCAGCATTGGATCGGTCTTGCTGGAATGCCAAGAAGAATTCCTGACTATGCGTTGCAATTTGCAGACTGGAACATGATCTCTTCAGTTGGAGCATTTTTATTTGGTGCTTCTCAAATCTTGTTTCTATTTATCGTTGTCAAAACTGTCATGGGTGGCAAAAAGGCAACCCCAGAGGTCTGGGAGGGTTCAAGGGGCTTGGAATGGACTGTAGAGTCACCAGCTCCATACCATACATTTACAACTCCACCTAAGGTAAGTTAATGAACGAAGGATCAAAAAAAACGATTAAAACCCTCTGTTTTGCAGTTCTGGGAATGTTTACCTTTTCGTTTGCCTTGGTCCCTCTCTACAATGTTTTTTGTGAAGTAACTGGGCTTAATGGAAAAATTGAACTAAGGGCCACTAACGATAAAAATATTGAGGTTGATGATGGCCGAGATATCTCAATTCAGTTTGTTTCTCATAATAATGAAGAGATGCCTTGGACATTTAGACCTTCTGAAGACAACATCCAAATTCAGACAGGCAAGTATCATACAGCTACTTTTTATGTAAAAAATACAACCAATAAAAGAATGGTTGCACAGGCAATCCCAAGCGTAGCGCCATCAAACGCTGCTGCGCATTTAAAAAAATTAGAATGTTTTTGTTTTGAGCAACAAGAACTTGCTCCAGGCGAGGAAGCACTCTTGCCGGTAAGGCTTATTTTTGATGATGAGCTTCCAAGCTCAATCAATAGTGTTGTTCTTTCATATACGATTTTTGATGTTACAGATTATAATGATGTTGAATTTACTCAACATCACAATGATGATCACCATGCCGATCATGAAATGGAGCCTTCAATATGAGTTATCAGAAATACTATGTACCTGAGGAAAGTAAATTTCCTATTTATATTGCAACAGCACTTTTTCTATTAGTGATGGGCGCCGCTGGCACAATTAACGATCTTGGAAAGCCTGACAGCAATTCTGTATACATCCTTTACTCAGGTTTTGCTGTTTTTGCAGTAACATTATACTTTTGGTTCAGAGCTGTTATTAGAGAGCACATTGCTGGTTTAGACAGTGCTCAGCTCCAAAAATCTTTCGTATTTGGCATGGGCTGGTTTATATTTTCTGAGGTAATGTTCTTTGCTGCATTTTTTGGAGCATTATTCTATGTAAGAAATTTTTCTGTGCCATGGCTCGGTGGTGACGGTGAAAAAGGTTTAGCGAATATGCTTTGGGAAGGCTTTGAAGCTTCATGGCCTGTTATGTCAACTCCTGACGCTGGGTCAGCATTTGTTCTCGCAGATAAAAACATGAGTTGGCCAGGCTGGGGCGATGCCTTAAAGTGGTTGCCAATGTGGAATACTATTGTGTTACTTAGCTCAAGTGTCACTGTTCACTTTGCTCACCTTGCGCTTAAAAATGACAATAAAAAGAGTTTTAATACCTGGCTTGGTATAACTGTTACCCTTGCGTTGATATTTGTTGGATTGCAGGCCGCTGAGTATTATGAGGCATATGCACATTATGGTCTAACACTTAACTCTGGTATATACGGCTCAACCTTCTTTATGTTGACAGGATTCCATGGCTTCCACGTAATGATGGGCGGTTTTATGCTTGCTGTAATGCTTTCTAGATCAGTTTTTTATAATCACTTTGATCCTCATAACCATTTTGGGTTTGAAGCTGCCTCTTGGTATTGGCACTTTGTTGATGTGGTATGGGTGATGCTATTTCTTTTTGTTTATATACTTTAATTAAGAGCCCCAAGGAACAGTATTTCCTAGCTCTCCAGTATAAAGGCCATAAGAGACCAAGATTAGTAGCAGTGCTGCAAGGCTAACCCTAAACCCAAGACTATATACAGAGCGTTTGCCTTGTCCCTGGTCTTTGAAAAGAAAAAAGAGACTACTGAACAAGCTCAAAAAGATTAAGATAATAACAACTACAATAAGAGGTTTAAGCCACATACTCGAACTATAACATTTTTATAATGAAAGATTTATCAACAATTGAACATATAAAACACAATAAAGCATTGACTGCTTTTTCATGTGTCTTCATCGTTGTGTTTATTTTGTTAGGGTTTTGGCAGATAGAAAGAGCTGGATTTAAAGCAGGCCTTATCCAGGAATTTGACTTGGAGCAAGCGAAAGCTCCCAAGCCCATTTCCGGCTCCTCTTTACAATGGAGCAGAGTATATTTAGAAGGTTTTTATGATCCCACCCAACAAGTTCTAATAGATAATCAAATTAAAGATGGGAAGGCTGGCTACAAAATATACACACCTTTTTACTATGGCCAAGATCAAGCAATATTCGTTGATCGTGGCTGGATCTCTCAAGGCAAAACAAGAAATGATCTACCCAATATAAATTTTAAAGCCTCTAAATTGCGCATCATTGGGAGCCTTGTAAAGCCTGAGAAAGAAGTTTTAGCGGGCGATGAATTATTGACTCATGATTGGCCTTTAGTCTCTCAAACCAAATCACCAAGCGTAATTCAAGAAGCCTATGAAAAACAATTTTTAAACATGGTGCTGATTTTAGATCCTGGCTCTTTATTCATGAATGAGCATGTTGCATTAACACCCTTTGTTATCACACCAACCAAACACTACGGCTACGCTCTTCAATGGTTTACCATGAGCCTCGTCTTAGCAGGAATGTTTATATGTGCAATTAAGAGAGAATCATGAGAAGCAAGATATTTTTAGCAATTTTATTATTAACACCCCTTTTGGTTTTATTGATTTCAACACTATCTTTTCAGTCAGGCTATTCGCCAAAATATACCAAAAACAATGGGGTATTTTTTACTGAATATTTTGATGCAACCAAACTCAGCCTTATTAAAGATTCAGAAAATTTAAAATTTGAAGACGGCAAATGGCTATTTGCCACCTATGCCTCAAAAAATGCAGAGTTAGAAGAAGCGCTTTATTTGATGCGACAACTTAACGTAGCCCTTAATAGAGATATTAATAAACTAAAAAGAGTAGTTTTTTCTCAGGATGGGGAAACATTAGAAAATAAGCTAATTGATTACCCAAGAACTCAAGTCATCATTGATTCTGAGGGAAAATTGTTTGAGCAGTTATTAGAGGCTAGCGATGAAGAATTTTTTCTTGAACAAAAAATTTTTATAATTGATCCATATGGAAGGGCGGTAATGTTTTTTCCAATTTCCTTGGATCCAAAGTTAATTTTAAAGGACTTAAAGGTTTTAATATGAGTTTAATTAGAGGGCTTTCATTTTTTGGATTATGTTTTGCATTCGTTGTGATAGCATTGGGTGCATGGACAAGGCTTGTTGATGCTGGTCTTGGCTGCCCAGATTGGCCAGGGTGTTATGGTTTTGTGGTATTCCCTACCACTGAAGCTGAAATCCTAATAGCAGAACAGCGATATCCTCAATTTCCTTATGAAATTGATAAAGCCATCCCCGAGGTTGTTCATAGATACTTTGCTGCTGCCCTTGGGTTTATAGCAATCTTGCTGGTTGTTTTTTCTTATAAGCATAAACTGCCAACTAAAATTAAAGCTATTGCATCTTTCTTATTGTTCTTTATTTGTTGCCAAGGATTATTTGGCTATCTTACTGTGAGTTTGAAGCTCTTACCAATCATAGTAACAGGTCATTTGTTTGGCGGTTTTATTACCCTAAGTTTATTCTTCTACCTATTTTTGAACACAAGTGATGGCATTAAAAATCATCAGATTGGACACTTAAAGGTTTTGGGCGGCATTGCTTTATTCGCCCTTTTAATTCAGATCTTCTTAGGGGCCTGGACAAGCACCAACTATGCCTCTTTGGCTTGTGTTGATTTTCCAACATGCCAAGGAACATATAAGCCTGAGATGAATTTTTCTGATGGATTTAATTTGTTACAAGAAGTTGGCCCGAATTATTTATATGGCCTATTAGACAATGAAGCAAGGGTTGCCATTCATTACTCTCATAGAGTCAGCGCATTAATTTTGACGCTAATTTTCATGGTTTTAATTACTAAGCTTTGGTTTTCTAATGCCGCTCCGTTGGCTTCTACTTTGGGAGTAATATTGGTCACTCAGATTTCTTTGGGAATTATGAATGTTGTTTATGTGCTTCCTTTGTATATCGCTATCGCGCATAATTTAGTCGCAGCATTATTACTATTAGCAAGCCTAATGGTTAATCTTGTGATTTGGAAAGATGAATAGCACGATCAAAAACTACTATGAACTATGTAAACCCAACGTAGTTCTGATGATGCTAATTACTGCATTGGTTGGATCATTGCTGGCCAGCAAAACCCTAGCGCCATTATCTTTAATAGCTTTCGCAATGCTTGGCATTGGTTTGTGTGCTTCCTCAGCGGCGGCAATCAATCAAATTATTGATAGAAAAGTAGACGCTAATATGAATAGGACAGAAAACAGGCCTATTCCTCAAGGGGAAGTTAGCCCTATTAATGCCTCAATTTTTGCGCTTGTTCTAGGCACACTTGGCGCATTTATTTTGGTGGTTTATGTAAATGCATTGACCGCATTGCTTACTTTGGCATCTTTAATAGGATATGCCTTTGTTTATACGGTGTATTTAAAAAGAGCAACACCACAAAATATAGTTATTGGCGGTCTTGCTGGTGCTGCTCCGCCATTGCTAGGATGGACGGCAGTTACAAATTCTATTGATCCAAACTCTCTTTTGTTGGTATTAATTATTTTTGCATGGACCCCGCCCCACTTTTGGGCTCTTGCTATACACAGAAAAGATGATTATGCCAAAGAAAATATTCCAATGCTTCCAGTAACCCATGGAGTCCAATTTACAAAACTTCAAATTATCCTCTATACAATTATATTAATTTTGGTTAGCTTGTTACCCTTTGTTGTTCTGATGTCTGGAATTTTATATCTAATAGCAGCTCTAATTTTGGGTACTATTTTTTTATATTACTCAGTTCAGCTATATTTTAACGAAGATAACAGTCTTGCCTTTCCGACTTTTGTTTACTCAATCTATTATATTTTTCTTATTTTTGCTGCTTTGCTTTTTGATCATTATCTAATCTAATCTAATCTAAATATGAATATGAGTAAGAATATTAAAATCTCATTAGTTTTAATCATTTTATTTATGGTTTCAGTTCTATCTTTGTTCATTAATAAGTTAACTACTCCAAGATACTTGTCTGCACCTGAGCTTTTAGTAAATGGATACTATCAATTTCCCACCCCGAAGGAGTTTTCTAATTTTCAAATTTTTACATCTAATGAGGTCATGCTTAATAAAGATATTTTCAATGGAAAATGGACCTTAATATACTTTGGATATACTCGATGTCCTGCAGAGTGCCCAATTGCAATGTCTTTAATAAAGAGTCTTTACTCAACATTAGCGTCAAAAGGTTTTAATTTAGAAGATAAGCAGGCCCTTCTTGTGACCATAGACCCTGAGAATGATACTCCTAATGATGTTGATCAATATGCGAAAGCTTTTAATGAATCATTTATTGGGGCTCGGGGAGACAGACCTATGCTTTTAAGCATGGCGACGCAACTAAACGTAATGGTGGTCGAGCCTCCTAAAAATATACAACATAACCAAATGGAACATTTAGAAAATCATTCAAATAATATTTTATTGATCAATCCTGATGGACAATATGTTGGATTTTTTAGACCTCCGTTTGATGAGGAGAAGTTTTTGCTTACTTATCAGTCAGTTGTAACACCGCGTTAGCTTTCAAGAAATTTATTTCGTAGCTTTTGAATATCTTCATCAGAAATATTTAAACCATCTCTTATAAAATTTTCTAAACTGCCATATTGTTCTTCAGCTGTTTCAAAGGCTGTTTCAATATATATTTGTTCAACACCTATCAATGGACGTAAAATTTCAGCATCAGCCTGATATAAGCTCATCAATTTTATTTGATCTAAAATTTCTTCAATTCTATCTTCGGTAAAAGCATTAGTCTTCATATAATCTTTAATTACATCTTCTCTAGATACGCCCAAAGCGATCAGTGAAATTGCTGCAGCAAAACCAGCTCTATCTTTGCCAGCTGTACAATGAAACAGAGTCGGAGCGTCTTCATCTATCAACCCTCTTAGAAAATTTTCATAAACATCCGTATAGTTTGTTACAAACTCTCTATTTGCATCTATCAAAAAACTTTCAACTTCCCTGTCTGTCTCGCCTTTTAACACAGCTTCAATTTTTGATCGCATAGCTCCATCAACACTAATAGGCATTTCAACGTAGCTAATTCCGGTGGGAATAATGTCTGGATCTTCAGTTTTTTCTTCCTCTGATCTGAAATCAACTATCTTTTTGATGCCAAGGGCTTGAAGATACTCTTGATCAGTCTCAGAGATATCACTTAGCTTATCTGAGCGAAATAGCATACCCCATTTAACTGATTTGCCATCAGTAGTTTTGTACCCTCCAAGCTCTCTTGTGTTATGAGCGCCATCCATTGGAAGAAGTCTATGCTCTTCATTTTGAAATGAGTTGTTATTTTTGTGAAGAGGTCTATCCATTAAATCTATTCCTTCTGAGCATTGTGTCAGTGCCAAGCAAAGGAATAAAATTCCCGCTTTCTTATACATCTATAATTACCTTTCCCTTGGCTTTTCTATCTTTTAAATGTGCGATAGCTGCTGCTGACTCTTCAAGTGTGAACCTATCAGAAATTTCGGGATTAATCTTGCCTGCAGCATGAAGGTCGAACAGTTCTTTGAAGTTTTTTTCATTTTCATCCGGAAACATCATTGTCCATGCTCCCCAAAAAACTCCAACTATTTGACAGCCCTTTAACAGAGCGAGGTTAAGAGGTAGCTTTGGTATTTCTCCAGCTGCAAATCCAATCACGAGAAATCTACCTTCCCATGCTATTGATCTTAAAGCTGGCTCACTAAAAGATCCTCCAACAGGATCATATATAACATTAGCCCCTTGACCTCCAGTGAGCTCTTTAATTTTATTAGAAAGTTCCTTTTGCTGATCTCGATCAAGATTGCCCGAGGGGTAGACGAATGCTTCATCAGCCCCATGCTCTAAACATATTTTAATTTTTTCTTCAGAAGATGCCGCCGCAATAACTCTTGCACCCATCGCTTTTCCAAGCTCAACAGCGCTTAGTCCAACTCCCCCAGCAGCCCCTAGAACCAGCAATGTCTCTCCAGACTTGAGGTTCGCTCTCTGCTTTAATGCATATAAAGAAGTTCCATAAGTCATTGGAAGAGCTGCAGCAACAGGAAAATCCATTTCCTTTGGTATCAAAACCACTCTGGTAGCTTCAACCACAATTTTTTCAGCAAAACATCCATTTCCTGCCATAACAAATACATGATCACCTACATTGCAGGAATCGACGCCTTCACCAATTTCTGCTATTACCCCAGAACACTCAGCCCCTGGAATAAATGGCATTGGTGGCTGGACTTGGTACAGGCCTTGAATCATCAAGACATCTGGAAAGTTAACACTAGCGGCTTTGATCTCTATTAAAACTTCACCATTGCCTGGTACTGGATCATCTATGTCAGACATGATTAGTTTTTCAGGGCCGGCTAATTCTACACACTGCAAAGCTTTCATTGTTTTTCCTAAATTTTTGAATTATATAATTCTACATATTTATTAATGTCCATGCCCGCATTTTTATTAAGATTTTCGAAATCTTTTAATGATTTTTTGGCATTGAGACTAAACCTGGAAAAATCATCGCCAGCAAGTGAATGTTGTTTAGCAGCTATTTTTTTGCTCTGGACCAAACCATATTCTTGAAATGATAAATTTTGAGAATTCATCTCATTCATAATCTTTTCGCTTGGCAGTAAATTTTTACTCATTTCAGCACTTAAAGCATTTGAATATCCTTGAGAATATTCATCCATTGCAATTGCAACCTGCTCTAGCTCATCATGGAAGATCTTTTTTAATTCTTTGAGTGGAATTGAAACTCCATTTTGTTGTAATTGGATATTTGCTGATCTTCCATTTTCGACCATTATTTTTTGATTGGCTCTTATCTCTTCAATCTCTTTATCAGAAACCTGAGGGCTTTCAGAGATCAAGGAATGCATTATAAAAATGTCTAAAAGTTTAATTTGATTCTCATCAATACCCTCAGGAATAAAAGGATTAATATCAATTCCCCTCAATTCTAAATATTCTATTCCTTCATTTTTTAAAAGAGTTGCTGGGCGAGAACCACTTGGGCCAGATCTTTTTGGCCTAACTGTGTCATATAACTCGTTCTCAATCTGCAAAATCCCAGTAGAAATTTGTTGCGGAACACCCTGTTCATCAACCAATCCTATTTCTTCAAAATCCTTGACCGGAGTATTAATTCCTTTGACTATTGCATCAATAAATTCATCTAAATTGTTATAGTTGATTTTTAGTGCATTTTGCATGCTACTTTGATAACCAACATCACTCATTCTTAAAGATGTTGCAAATGGCAAAAATAGATCATTGTTTCCATGCTTTGAAAGAGAATGCTCTCTATTTAGCAAGTAAGACTCATGAGCAATAGGCGAGGCGCCGAGGCGCTCTAATAGAAACCAAAAATTTCTTTTAATGTTTCTAATTGCTCCAAGATATTTTTGATTTATAAAGCTCTGATTGGGGCTTTTAGCTAATGTATTCCAAGAATCTTCTGATAAAGAAAAGTTAAAGTGAATTCCAGATACGCATTGCATGATAGATCCATACCTTAATCTCAACCCTTTTCTATATATGTGTTTTAACATTCCGCTGTTGGTATTGCCGTATTCAGCAATTTTTATTTCTTGCTCGCTCTGAAATGCACATGGCATTGAGAAATTCCATAATATTTCTTCTTCCATTTCGCTGTAAAGAAATTTATGCAAAAGACTAAGATGTGCAAAAAGCTCTTCTGCAGACTCGAATGCGGGGGTGACGAGTTCGACAAGCGCTTCTGCAAAGTCAGTAGTAATGTCTTCGCTTGTCAGGGGCGATCCTAAGTTTCTAGGATGACTATTTTGAGAAATTTTTCCTTCTTGAGTGACGCGCAAAGACTCTCTTTCAATCCCACGCAAGATTCTAAGATTTTTAAAGAACCCCTTTTCTTGATGAGCTCTTAAAGAGCGCTTAAACGCGTCTGAAGTCATGCGTCTAGGCTAAATTGATGGGCCTGCTGCAACTATTGCTTCACTTACTGAGAATTTATTAAAGTTTTCTTGGAACTGCTCTATTAGGTTTTTAAGATATTTTTCATATTGACTTTGGTCTGCCCATGTTTCTTTAGGGGTAAGTACTTTTGAATCTACCCCATCAACAGCCACTGGAACTTCTAAATTAAGCCCTTCTATATGAGAGGTCTCAACATCATTTAATTCTCCATTTTGAATAGCATTCACTATTCTTCTTGTAGTTGGAATATCAAACCTTGAACCAATACCATGAGGACCACCAGTCCATCCAGTATTTACCAAAAAGACTTTAGAATTAAAAGCTTCAATTCGTTTCATCAAAAGATCCGCGTAAACACCAGCCGGTCTAGGAAAAAATGGCGCTCCAAAACAGGTAGAAAATGTAGTACCAATTGACTCAGTAGAACCAACTTCAGTTGAACCAACTTTTGCGGTATAACCACTAAGAAAATGATAAGCCGCCGCTTCTTTTGAAAGGATAGAAACAGGAGGTATTACGCCAGTTAAGTCACAGGTTAGGAATATAACAGTTTCAGGCTCGCCTGCGCAGTTTGATTCAATAGCATCATCAATATGTGATCGTGGATAGCAGCATCGACCATTCTCAGATAGGGAGGTATTAGAGTAATCAGGTGTGCCACTTTCATCTAGGTAGACATTTTCAATGATGCTGCCATGCTTAATAGCCTTCCATATAACAGGCTCGTTTTTTTCAGAAAGATCAATGGTTTTTGCATAGCAACCACCTTCAAAATTAAAAACAGTACCTTCACCCCAGCCATGCTCATCATCTCCAATAAGTGAACAAGTTGGATCAGCGGAAAGTGTGGTTTTTCCAGTTCCTGAGAGTCCAAAAAATAGCGACACTTTTCCATCTTTATTGACATTGGATGAGCAATGCATTGGCAAAACATCTTTTTCTGGCATTAAAAAATTTTGCACAGAGAACATTGATTTTTTCATCTCACCAGCGTATTTCATACCAGCAAGAAGAACTTTTCTGGCTGAAAAGTTTATGATCACACATCCTTCAGAATTTGTTCCATCTTCCTCTGGAGAGCACTCAAAATTTAAGGCACTCATTATTTGCCATTCTTTTTTTGCTTGAGGGTTAAACTCATCAGGACTAATAAAAATCAATTTGGAGAACATGCTATGAGAAGCGCTCTCAGCGGTAACATTAACAGGAATATAGTGATCATCATGCGCGCCAACATGAACTTTAGAAAGGTAGCGATTTTTTTCTGCTAAATATGCATCAACTTTATCCCATAGAAGAGAAAACTTATCTGCATCAAAAGGTTTGTTAATGTCGCCCCAATCTATTAGATGTGAAGTGCTATCCTCTTTGACAATAAATCTATCATTTGGACTTCGTCCAGTTCGAGCTCCAGTTTCAAGCGAAAGAGCTCCATTACTTGCAATGGTTCCTTCTCCATTTTCAATTGCAGCTTTGATTAAGTCTTCTGTATTTAGTTCAAATGTTTCAGCCAACGTATTACTTTCCATAAATTTTTTTACTCTTTCGATTCTACAATATTCTACATCTTTGAGAGAAGCATAACTTGATAAATTCTTGTAGTGGATTTGAAAATATTTAGCAATTATTGTCAATTAGCTTATAAATAATGATTTTAAAGCTTAAAATCAGCTTTACATTTGTAGTAATACTACAGACTTAGGCCTTACCTGACTTTTTAAATAAAAAGATAAAGTTGTAAAAAAATAAGAAAACAAAGAAGATTAATGCCCATTCGGCAAAATTAAAAATAAATCTCCATTCATATTCAGCACAATTACCATCACCAAGAAGTATGGTTTGTATAACCTCAAAGATTGGAAGAGCGTCCATTAAAAAGTCCATTGGCGGGGCACAAGTCGGAACTTGATCGATAGGCAAGTTTTGCAAGTAAATTTGCCTACCAGCAATCACACAGCCACACATAGAAAATAAACTTGCTAAAAAAAGAAGAGTTTTTCTTATTACTAAATACAATCCTGGGAGCATCATAAGAGCTCCACACAAAGCAATAAATGCAAAAGACCAACGCTGGAGAATGCAAAGTGGACAAGGATCATAGTAGCCAACAACCTCAAAAATATAAGCACCCACTATCAATCCTAATCCAAGGCAAAAATTAACAAGTGGCGGCAAAAGGAGAATTTTTTTTAGGATGCCCATATTTTTTTATTCATGATTAAGTGCATGATGATCTTATATTATCCATGGCTTATATAAAAACCTAATGACATAATAAATTTTAATGAATACTCCTGCAAAAAAAATTTTTTTGATAGACGGCTCTTCTTATTTATATAGAGCATTTCATGCTATGCCTCCATTAACAACCTCATTAGGTCTTCCAACAGGTGCTGTAAAGGGGGTTACAAATATGCTGAGAAATTTACGCAAAGAGAACCCTGATTCATATTATCTTTCAATTTTTGATGCCAAAGGAAAAAACTTTCGTCACGATATATATAAAGACTATAAAGCTAATCGCCCCCCAATGCCTGAGGACCTAAGAGAGCAACTTTCTCCTTTAAAAGAAATATGTAACGCCATGGGAATGCCGGTTATTGAAATCCCAAAAGTAGAAGCTGATGATGTTATTGCGACCCTGGCTGTAATGGGTTCTGAGCAAGGAATACCCATGGTTATATCTTCTTTAGATAAAGATCTCATGCAACTGGTTGAGGACCCACTAGTAAAGATGATGAATACCATGAACAATCAAATTTATGATGTTGCTGGAGTTGAAGAAAAGTTTGGCGTTCACCCTAATCAGATAATTGATTACCTAGCCATTGTTGGAGATACTTCTGACAATATCCCAGGGGTGCCAAAAGTAGGGCCCAAAACGGCTGTTAAGTGGCTGAGTAAATTTAGGACTCTACAGGGAATTATTGATAATGCAGATTCACTGACTGGGGTTGTAGGACAGAATTTTAGAGACTCTATTCCATATTTAGATAGAAATGTTGAGCTTGTCACCTTAAAAAAAGATGTTGATTTAAAAGTTTCTCTTGAGGACCTGCTTAAGGCTGAAGAGAATCAAGAGGAGCTAAATAAATTATTCGCATCCCTTGAATTTAAAACATGGATAAAGTCGTCTCGAAGCTCAGTCAGCGAAATACCCGAAGCTCCAAAATTAAAAAAAGAGTATCAAGCTGTTTTAACAGAAAATGATTTAAAAGCATGGGCTAAAAAAATTGATAAGTGTAATGTCTTTGCTATTGATACTGAAACATCTTCTTTGGATACCCTGACAGCAGACCTCATAGGTATATCATTAGCTTGCAATGAAGGAGAGGGTTGTTACATACCTATCAAACATTCCTATGATGGGATGCCCAAACAAATACCACTTAATGTAGTCCAAAAAATCTTAGGCACTGCCATCATAAAAAATCAAAAAAAATTAGTTGGCCAAAATCTTAAATTTGATTTACCTATGCTCGAAAGACATGGCATCAAGGTCAATGAGTTCCTTGGAGATACCATGTTGATGTCATACGTTCTAAACAGCACCGGAACAAGACATGGATTAGATAGAATGGCTTTGTATTATTTAAATTATGAGACCATGAAGTATGAAGAGGTCGCAGGTTCAGCTTCAAAACAAATTAACTTTGCCCAAGTAGAGATTCCTGCGGCAACATTCTATGCGGCCGAAGATGCTGATATAACTTTGAGGCTATTTAATTACCTGCATGGAATGATTAAAAATCAACCGAAGCTTATGAACCTTCTCACATCTATTGAATATCCGATGCTTCAATCTCTTATTAGGGTTGAAACCAATGGAGCAAAGATTGACGGGCAGATGCTAGCAGAATACTCAAATGAGTTAGCAATTAAGATTGAAGAATTATCTAAAGCTGCATTCAAAATGGCCGGAGAGGAATTTAATATGGACTCACCAAAGCAACTTGTTGAGATTCTTTACAAAAAATTAGATTTACCTGTTTTGAAGAAAACCCCCAAAGGCCAACCCTCAACCAATGAGGATACCCTTCAAAGACTAGCCGAAGAATATGATCTTCCAAAAATTATTATTGAATACAGAGGTTTAGCAAAATTAAAATCTACTTATACAGACAGTCTTATTAATATTCAGCACCCTGTTACAAAAAGGATTCATACTTCCTATCAACAGGCTGTTACATCAACTGGAAGATTATCTTCAACTGAACCCAATCTTCAAAATATTCCCATTAAGACCGCAGAGGGAAGAAAAATAAGAGAAGCTTTTATAGCTGAGAAAGGCAATGTATTAATTTCAGCTGATTACTCGCAGATTGAATTGAGAATCATGGCTCATCTATCTGGAGATAAAAACTTAACTCATGCATTTAATAACAATATAGATGTTCATTCAGCCACCGCTTCAGAAATATTTAATATTTCCCTTAATGAGGTTACATCAGAGCATCGAAGAAGCGCTAAAGCCATTAACTTTGGATTGATCTATGGCATGTCTGCTTTTGGATTAACTAGGCAGCTTGGGATCCCGCGGCATGAAGCGCAAGCTTATCTTGATACCTACTTTGAGAGATACACGGGTGTAAGAAAGTACATGGAGACTACGAAAGAACTTGCCAAGAAAAATCTTTTTGTTGAAACTATTTTAGGAAGAAAGCTCCATGTGGCCGCTATCAATGATTCAAATGGACTAAGGCGTCAAGCTGCTGAAAGAGCCGCTATTAATGCGCCATTACAAGGTTCAGCTGCTGATATCATCAAAAAGGCGATGGTTGATGTTGATCATTGGATTGGGAACAATAATCCTAATATTAAAATGATTATGCAAGTTCATGATGAGCTAATTTTTGAAGTAAAAAAAGGTTTTGCTCAAGAGGCCCTTGAAAATATTATAAGCCTTATGGAAAGTTCAGTTAAATTAGATATCCCCTTAATAGTTGATGCAAATACAGGAGCAAATTGGAATGAAGCTCACTAATGATCTAGCTTGTTATGGTTCCGGACCAAATTAACGGTTTTTTAATCATGCGTTCTTCTGGCGTAAGTATCCTAATTCCAAACTCTTCACGTAAGTCGGAAACCTTCTGATCCATTAAAGAGTCAGGCGAGACGAAAGGCCATTTTTTATTCATTTGCTTGGTTCGCTTCAGTATCTTTAATTTTATAGGCAGGAGCTTAATAGCGGTCAATATGAGTTTAAAATAACCAGGATCATGCCAAAAATCTTTATATAGCTGTTTAATTTCTGGAAGTTTGTTGTAGGCAAGCAACTCTTCAAGTTTCCATTTTGTACCTAAAAATACCCATGAGTCTAACATCGACTCTTGCTCTATGGATGTATCAAGACCGAATATTACATGAGTTACATCGTGATCTCTTATAATTGTTGAGCCTGGAGCATCAATTAATTGTTTTTTACCATTTGCCTGCAAGTAAGCTCGATATTCCTCTAGACCTTCAGCAAGGGTGATATCACAGTTTTTAGATTGAAAAGTTAAATTAGTCATTCCGAAATGTTAGCAGAGCCTTGCTAAGTTTTTCAAATCCAGTTTCTTTCGAGGATGAGATTGCCAATACATCCTTAGCATTAGTTGCTTTGCTAACTTGTTGAATTGTTTTCATTAAAATATTTTTAGATACCTTATCCGATTTAGTTAACACAGGAACGTAAGCTATTTCAAAACTTTCGCATAATTCGATCATTTCAAGGTCAGTTGGCTTAAGGGGATGCCTAATATCCATAAACACTATTACCGCTTTTAGGGCTTTCCTGTTTTCAAAATATTCTCCCAGCAGTGGCCCCCAATCTTTTTTTCTTGAGTGTCCAGATTTAGCAAAACCATAGCCAGGCAAATCAAGAAGTTTAAAATTGTCCTCAACTTCAAAAAAGTTAATTTCAGTTGTACGACCTGGAGTTTTGCTAATTCTTGCCAGTTTTTTATTTCCTGTTAAAGCATTCAATGCACTCGATTTTCCTGCATTCGATCTTCCAGATAATAAAATCTCAACCCCAGTGTCTTGCGGAAGGTTTTTATACTTTGTTACTCCAAATAAAAAAGCAGTATTTTTGAAAGGATTTTTCATAAGATCATTTATCTCAGGCCACGCACGACATATAATATGCCTTCTTAACCATAACGTACAATTTATGTTAAAAACTTATTTTATCATCGGCTTAAGCATGATCTCCTTGGCGCTAACAGCAGCCGAAGTTAAGATACCTAATTTACTAGCCGCTGGAGACGCAGAAGCTGGAGCAGAATTAGTTGCAACTTGCTCAGCTTGTCATGGCGCTCAAGGTCAAAGTATTAATTCTGATTGGCCTAGCCTTGCGGGACAAAATCAAAGATATATAAGTGAGCAACTTAAATACTTTCAACAAGGCGATAGAGAAAATGCATTGATGATGGCTGTCATCCCCTATCTTAAAAGCCTTTCAGATTCTCAACTGCTTGATATAGCTGCTTTTTATAGCTCTCAAACCCCCGCAGTGGGCCAAGCCAAAGATGATCCCGAGTTACTAGCTTTAGGAGAAAGTCTTTACAGGGCTGGAGATTTAGAGAGGGGAATACCCGCTTGCACCGCATGCCATTCAGTTAACGGAGCAGGCAATGATCAAGCAGGGTTTCCAAGGGTATCAGGACAACAAAAAGGCTACTTGATTGCTACTCTTAAAGAATACAGAAACCTTACAAGGGATGCAGGTGATTACTCTTTAGTGATGCAATCAGCATCTCAAAACTTAAAAGATTCAGATATTGAAGCTTTAGCCAACTATATGCACGGACTCTATCAACAATGAAAAAAAATATAATTTTATCCTCTTTTTTACTAATCATTATTTCTTTCTCTATAGCTGCAGAATATAGGCTTGGAAGAGACTACGGCTCTTTATCAAGACCCCTTCCAGTTAAGGAGGACGGAGTCGTGGATGTGTTGGAGGTATTTTGGTACGGCTGCGGTCATTGTTTTAACCTCGCTCCAATTACTGCTAAGTGGGCCAAAGAACAAGACTCAACTGTTAATTATCAAAAAATGCCAGTCACATGGGGCCCTGTTCATCAGCTGCATGCAAAACTTTTTTATACCATTGAAGCGCTGGGCATAGGAGACACTGCTCACCCAGCAGTTTTTGCTGCAATACACAAGGAAGGCAATTTTTTAGCTAGCGAGGGAGCAATTTTAGAGTTTCTTGAAAAGCTCGGCATGGACAGAAGTGAGATAATCAAATATATGAATTCCTTTTCTGTTAGGCAAAAAGTTAAGCGCGCTATAGAGCTATCTAAACAGTTCAAAGTCACTGCAACACCAATGATTTTTGTTGACGGACAGTATAGAATAGAGGCCAAAGGAGGCCACTCAAAAATGCTTAAAGTGGTTGATCACGTGATCGAACTTCAAAGACCAGTTTCTTAGAGCAAAAAAATTTAAAAAAATTATGAAAAAATTTATCCCTGCATTTGTTGTAACCCTAGCAATTGTTCTATTTTTTAATGGAAAAAAATATGATGAACTTGTGAATTCAAGGCTTAGCTCATCCATTGCCGTTTGCTTAGAAGGCCAGTCTTGTGGGCAAGCTACCGCTATGAATGTTGCAGCAGCCGGCGGAGCCAGATCAGCAGAGTCAATTTATACAACTGGTTGTGCTGCTTGTCATGATGGTGGTATTGCTGGGGCACCAATGATGGGTAACAAGGCGCAATGGGAAGCACGACAAGCCAAAGGCTACGAAATGCTAGTCAATAATGCTTATAACGGGATCAATGGAATGCCAGCTAAAGGCCTTTGTGCAGATTGCACCAAAGAAGAGATAGGCATAGCTGTTCAGTACATGCTTGATACTATTTAGTTTCAGGCTCTTCTAGTAATTCCTCGAGTTTAGTCACTCTTTGCTCAAGTCTTTTAGCTAAATCTTTTAGAGCTTTGTATTCTTCACCCGAGACATAACCTTGTGACTTTGCAAGCTCATTAAACTTATCTTTTAACTCGTTCTGAATAGTTTTTATATTGGGTTGATTTGTATTTTCAGAAAACCCATCAATTTTATCACGAACAATACTTATAAAAGCATCGAAAGAATCTTTAGTTGCCATAATTATTTTCCACTAGATTTATAAATTGAGACCATTTGTTAAATTGAATCGGTGGGTTCTCATCAATATCCCAATCATGGTTATTTAGATTAAACCAGGCAGTATTAATCCCTAGTTCTCGCGCTCCCAAGACATCATTTATTGGATGGTCTCCTACATGAAGAGTATTTTTATAATCAACTTGAGAAAGCTCATGAGCTTTTACAAAATGAGCTTGAGCGGGCTTATTGCTTTTTACATCCATAGAAGAGATTGAAAAACCAAACAGATGGCCTATACCTAATTTATTTACATCTGCATTACCATTTGTAAGAACACCAAGCTTATATTTAGAGGACAATATTTCTAAAACGGTTATTACATCTTCATAGAATGTTACTTTGTGTCTTTCTTCCAAGAAAAATGTGTAAGCATCTTCAATAAATTCATTTAAAGCCTTTTGATCTCTAAAGAATTTTTTCGTGTGATGAGCAATTGTTTTCTTCCTTAGCATTCCTAGGTCATATTCCAAAGATGAATCTTCTTTTACTAGCTCACTTCTTATTTTTATAAAATCTTCAAAAGTTCCCCAGTCAATTTTTTCTCCAATTCTGTCTTCAGCCCATTTCCGAGAATTATTTTCTGCATTGATGATGGTGCTTCTGATATCCCAAAAAGTATCATCCAAATCGAAGGTAATAAGTTCAATTTTAGACATTTTTTTTATGGGCTCTGGGATGAGACTTTTCATAAACTTTAATTAGATGTTGGTAATCAAGCCTAGTATATATTTGCGTAGTAGATAAGGAGCTATGACCAAGTAATTCTTGAATGCTTCTAAGGTCTCCGCTGGATTCAAGTAAATGTGTAGCAAAACTGTGCCTCAACATGTGAGGATTTACAGGTGGTAGTCCTTGCATAATTGCAATATTTTTAATTCTTTCTTGCACACTTCTAGTTGATATTCGATTTCCCCTAAGGTTAACAAACAAAGCATTATCATTAGTCGAAAGCTTTTCTCTTTCAATCAACCACTCATTGATTGCATTCTGAGCATAACGGCCGACCGGTACAAGTCTAGTCTTGGACCCTTTACCCAATACCCGTAAAAAATTTTTATTATCTTCAAAATCATTTAAATTTGCATTGACAGCTTCTGAGACTCGAAGGCCGCTTGAGTAAATCAGTTCAATAATACCTAAATCTCTTTTTTCTTGAGCATTCTTCGGCTTGAAATTAAGCAATTGAGAAACCTCTTCAGGAGATAAAACACTCGGGAGACGGTTTGGGGATTTGGGCGAATTAATCAAATCAAATGGAGAGTCTGTTACCAAGCCGATCTTTTTTAAATAATTAAAAAAACCCTTAGCAGAAGAAATATGCCTTTGAATGGAACGCGCGCTAACATTTTGTTGAAAGAGATCTGCGATCCAAGCCGAACAAGTTTCTTCTGAGAGATCATCGAAACTATTAATATCAGAGCCCTGCAAAAATTTTGAGAGTTTATTTAGATCTCTTTGATAGGAGCTTGTTGTATTTTTGCTTAAGCCTTTAATATTTTCTAAAAAATCTAGATAATCAAAAATTAGCCTGCAAAGAAAATACTTTGCCTCATTCATACCTCTTTTGACTCAAGGACTCTGACAATAACGTCTCGGATATACTCTATGAATATTGTATCTCCATCGCCAAGATATTTTGTGGGTTCATTGGATCCTATCTTTAAAAGCCCAAAATTACTTTTTAATTTCATGACACTGATTACTGCAGATCTAACTGACTCATTGGCAAAGAATGCAACCATTTTCTCTTTTGACAACGGCCCCATATGAATCGAATCTCTACTCATATCCAAACCAGTTTTATTTTCAAGTTCTTGCAATTGAGAATCTGAGAGAATTTCTAAAATACATGAATCAATTTCAAAGTTTTGTTCAAAAAATATTTCAACTGTTTTTTTGACTTCATCAAAATCCTTGGCTGCAATTAATGAAAGGGTTAAATTTTTTGATTTAAAGAAAAGCTCTTCATTTTCCTTTCCAGTTGAAACAAACTCTGAAAGCATATCCATTAACCTTGATTGCTCATCTCTTAACTTTCGCACTTGCATTTCAAGCAGTGAAGTTGCGCCCTCAGCATCATGTTTAAAGCTTAATTCGCTTACAAGAGATTCTCTCGAAAGAAAGAAATCAGTATTTTCTAGCAAGTAAAGCTCTATATCTTTTGCATCTAGTTTTTTAGCCATATTCCCTCACAAATAAATTCAGCAGGACCGATCATTTCAAGCTTATCATTTATTTTTCTGAGGCTCAGTTCGCCACCAGAAGAAATAATTTTTAAATCAGATTTATCAGCAATATTAAAACTTGCAGCTGCTGCAGAAGCAGAGCCGCATGACAAGGTTTCGCCCGCCCCAGCTTCATTGGTTCTTAGCTCAAGCTTTGATTGCAGCTTGGTAAATAGAGAAATGTTTACATTCTTAAAAAATTTTCTTTTTCTAACCCGTGATGAAAGATCATCTAGATCACAAGAAAACACTTTTTTTGTTTCTATGATCAAATGCTGATTGCCCGCATTTATAAATTTATATTTTTTTAAACCACATCTTTCTAAAAACTTAGCTTCTGATTTTGGAATTTCTGTTTGAACAGGGTAGTCTAAAACTACTTTAACTTTTTTAGAGCTCATTGGCTTAATTAACACTGGCTTTGATCTAGTTCCTAATAATAAAGCTTTCTTTGGAGCAAGCGCAGCCTCCCAAAGATATGCTCCAACCGAACGCACTCCATTCATGCACATATCTGCTTCAGATCCATCTGAATTAAAAAATTTTACATAAAAGTCATGATTAGAATCTTTTGGAGGGTTGATCGTAATGAGTTGATCAAATCCAAGCCCCTTTTTTCTATCACCCATTTTTATTAATTGAGACTTTGACAGCGAGTGCTCTTTGGTAAGGTTCTCTATAACTATAAAGTCATTGCCATTACCATGCATTTTTTTAAAACTAATCATCTAGACCCTCTTCAAGAGCAGTGAGGGAAGAGTAATCCTCTCTTTTTCTTATTAAATAAAACTTATCTTTGTCGACCATCACTTCTGGCGCTCTCGGTCGTGAGTTATAGTTTGAGCTCATGACAAAGCCATAAGCCCCAACTGTCCTTACTGCTAAAAGATCCCCTTCAGACCCTTCAATATCGATATTTTTTGCCAAGAAATCTCCAGTTTCACAAATAGGTCCAACAAGATTTGAATTAGATGCAGGATTGTTAGTTTTCCTTACAGGCCAAACATCATGATGGGCTTGATAAAGAGCTGGACGCAGCAAATCGTTCATTGCAGCATCTGCAATAAGAAAATCATTCTTTTTGTATTCAACTCTTGTAAGCATGATGCCAGCATTAGCCGAAATGGAACGCCCTGGCTCAAGTATTAACCTTTCATCTCTACCCGCAAAAATTTTTTCATAACTTTTTATTAATTCAAACGGTTGAATAGTCTCCTCTCCCACATAATTAACACCTAGGCCACCACCCATATCTATAAAGTCTAAATTAATATTTAGCCTATCAAGCTCAATTAAAAGTTCTAAAGCCTGTTGAGCAGCATCCTCAAAACCCTTTAACTCCATAATTTGTGACCCAATATGACAAGTCAAACCGACAAGTTTAAGGCTGGCACTCTGGCTGCACTTTTTCACAAGATCCTTTGCAGTCTCAATGCTGACACCAAACTTATCAGACTTTCTTCCTGTCTTTGTAAACTCATGAACTCCAGCATCAACATTTGGATTAAACCTTATTGCAACAGGGGCAACTTTCTCCATTTCTGCTGCAACCATCTCAAGTCGACTTAGCTCTTGATCAGACTCGACATTAAAAGAGAGAATATTACTTTCAATGCCTGATATCATTTCATCCTTTGACTTTCCAACTCCTGAAAAAATAATTTTTTTTGGATCTGCTCCAGCTAACAGCGCCCTATGAAGCTCACCACCAGAAACAATATCAAAACCGCACCCAGAATTTTTTAAGGTTTTTAAAATTGAAATGTTTGATAATGCCTTAACTGAAAAACACACAAGCCCATCCATGGACTTGAAGGAATTTATGTATGCTTGAGCATGCCTTTCAAGTGTGGCTTTACTGTATATGAAGGCCGGTGTTCCATATTTATCAGCTACGCTCTTTAATGCAACGTCTTCAGCATATAGCTCGTCTTCTTTGTAATGAAAATAATCCATAGAGGAATTTAAATATTAAATAGAATCTCAGAAGGTATAGGTGCTTTCATACCGCAACCTGTGATAATAAAAGATACTAGTACTAAAAAGAAAAATAGGCGAATTTTCATTTGCCTATTATGAGTAATTTAATAAAAAAAAACTAATTAGACTAGTATTTGTACTCTTCTTCTTTAAACGGCCCATCAACCGGCACGTTAATATATTCAGCTTGCTCGCCTGTTAATTTTGTTATGGTGCCACCAAAACCCATAACCATTAGCTCAGCAACTTCTTCATCTAGTTTCTTTGGAAGCACTTTAACTGTTAACAGCTCTTTCTTTTTATCCGCATCATTAATGTTTGCAAAACCTTGCTCATATAAATACATTTGAGCTAAAACTTGATTGGCAAATGAGCCATCCATAATTCTGCTTGGGTGTCCGGTAGCATTACCGAGATTAACAAGTCTACCTTCAGCTAAGAGCAATATATAGTTTTTGCTCTGCAGATCTGGTTTCTCTGAAGGAGATGTATCTCTAAATATTCTATGAACTTGAGGCTTAATTTCTTCCCAGTACCATTCATCTCGCATAAATTGAGTATCAATTTCATTATCAAAGTGACCAATATTGCAAATTACCGCTGTATTCTTAACTGATCTCAGCATAGCCTCATCACAGACATTTACGTTTCCAGTAGTGGTCACAATTAGGTCTGTATCTTCTAGAACTCTTAGATTAATATCATTAACATCTCTTGTTACAACCCCATCTACATATGTAGATACCACCTCAAATCCATCCATGCAGGCTTGCATTGCACATATTGGATCAGATTCTACAACCCTTACAATCATTCCTTCTTGAGCTAGGCTTAGAGCAGAGCCTTTACCAACGTCTCCATACCCAATAACTAATGCTTTTTTTGATGAAAGAAACATATCTGTTGCTCTTTTTATTCCATCATTAAGGCTGTGTCTACAACCATATTTGTTGTCATTTTTCGATTTAGTTACTGAGTCATTTACATTAATTGCTGGAACTTTTAGGTTGTTGCTTTCAAGCATTGCTTTAAGCCTATGAACACCAGTAGTAGTCTCTTCTGAGATACCATGTATGGTTTCAAGCATGTCAGGAAATTTAGTGTGTACCATATGAGTAAGATCACCACCATCATCTAAAATCATATTTGCATCCCAAGGTGTGCCATCTTGAACAATTGTTTGTTCAATGCACCAATCAAACTCTTCATCTGTTTGTCCCTTCCAAGCAAAAACAGGTATTCCAGCTGCAGCGATCGCAGCGGCTGCATGATCTTGAGTTGAGAAAATATTACATCCAGACCAACGAACTTCTGCTCCTAGATCTACTAACGTTTCAATTAAAACAGCTGTTTGGATTGTCATATGTATGCAGCCCATAATTTTAGCGCCTTTGAGAGGTTGAGCATCTTTATACCTGGTTCTCAAAGCCATAAGTGCAGGCATTTCATTTTCTGCCAAGGATATTTCTCTTCTGCCAAAATCCGCAAGGCTCATATCCGCAACTTTATAATCATTTTCCATTTATAGCTCCATTAATTAGATTGTGCATTCTACATAAAAAAAGTGCGCAAATGCACCCTTCTGATTGATAGATTAAACATTACTGCGAAATCTGATCTGCTTTATCTGTTTTTTCCCAAGTTAAATCAATGTCAGATCTTCCAAAGTGTCCATATGCCGCGGTTGGAAGATAAATTGGTCTTTTAAGATCAAGCATATTGATTAAGCTTTTCGGTCTTAGATCAAACTCTTCTTCAACTATTTTTACTATAGCTGCTTTTGATATTTTTTCACTGTTAAAAGTTTCAACATGAATAGATGTAGGTTTTGCCACACCAATTGCATATGAAACTTGAATTTCACAATAATCTGCAAGCCCGGCTGCCACAATGTTTTTAGCCACATATCTTGAAGCGTATGCTGCAGACCTATCTACTTTTGACGGATCTTTCCCAGAAAAAGCACCTCCACCATGACGAGCCATGCCTCCATAAGTATCTACAATAATTTTTCTTCCTGTGAGACCACAATCACCAACTGGACCTCCGATAACAAATTTACCAGTAGGATTAATGTAGATACTTGTTGAATCAAGTATCCACTCCTCAGGAACAATAGGCTTAATAATTTTATCCATTACTTCGGCTTTGATTTCTTCTTGAGTTACATCTTCATCATGCTGGGTTGAAAGCACAACAGCAGAAAGGCCTTCAATAGTTTTACCATCATCAGAGTAAATAACACTTACTTGGCTTTTTGCATCAGGCCTTAGCCAATTAATTTCTCCGCTTTTCATCACATCAGCTTGCTTTTTTACCAATCTGTGAGAAAGATCTATAGGAAGTGGCATTAATGATTCTGTCTCTTTGCATGCATATCCAAACATTAATCCTTGGTCTCCAGCTCCTTGCTCTAAATTTTCTCCCTCACCCTCAGTCACGCCCTGAGAAATATCCGGAGATTGTTCAAAAACAAGATTAGTAAACTCACAAGTGTCCCCATTGAACCCAAGCTCATCATTGTTATATCCAATATCATTTATAGTTTTTCTGACAATTGGCTCAAGATCTGGACTTCCTAAAGAAGTAATCTCTCCAGCAATATAAACCATATTATTTTTGATCATTGTTTCGCAAGCAACCCTGCTGTTAGGATCCTCAGTTAAATATGCATCAAGTATTGCATCTGATATTTGATCGCAAACTTTATCGGGGTGACCGCCAGAAACTGATTCAGATGTAAAGATGTAGCTCATAATGTTTTTAAAAATTTAGTTTGGTAATTTTATTTTTCACCTAATTTAGGCGTCCTATTTAGCAGTTTAAGTATGCAAGCAGGAGCAAATCACTTGTTTGGATGAAATATTAGTTGTTTTCTTAAATAAACTCAAATTTATGTACAAATAATTCTCTCCACATATTATGATGAACTTGCCCTAAACTATTTGCAAAAACATGCACAAAGAACTTGCTAACGCTATTAGGTTTTTATCCATAGATGCTGTTCAAGCAGCCAAATCCGGTCACCCTGGCATGCCGATGGGAATGGCTGATATAGCAGTAGCCTTATGGAAATATAACCTAAAACATAATCCACAAAATCCACATTGGTTTAATCGAGACAGATTTGTTTTATCTAACGGTCATGGCTCAATGTTGCTCTATAGTTTGTTGTATTTAACTGGATACAATTTAAACATTGAAGATTTAAAAAACTTTAGACAGTTAGGCTCTAAAACCCCAGGACACCCTGAGCTAGATTTAGACATAGGTGTGGAAACTACAACCGGGCCTTTAGGTCAAGGAATAGGCAATGCAGTTGGCATGGCCTTAGCTGAAAAAGTTCTTGCAAGTAAGTTTAATCAAGCTGATGGATTAAATCCAATTGACCACTATACCTACGCATTCCTTGGCGATGGCTGTTTAATGGAAGGAATCTCTCATGAGGTTTGCTCTTTTGCAGGCACACATGGTTTGGGTAAATTAATTTGTTTTTATGACCAAAATGGAATCTCAATTGATGGAGAAATTGAAAACTGGTTCACAGACAATACGACCCAAAGATTTGAAAGTTATAACTGGCAGGTGATTGAAGTAGATGGTCACAATGTTGAGCAAATTTTAAAGGCCATAAAAAATGCCCAAGAAGAATCAAGCCGACCAACCCTAATTTGTTGTAAGACAGAAATTGGATTTGGATCACCAAATAAAGCAGGAACATCAGGCGTTCATGGGTCTGCTTTGGGCGAAGAAGAGATCATAAAAACTAGGGCCCAGCTGGGCTGGGAGCATGAGCCCTTTGAAATTCCCACTGATATCAAATCTGAATGGGATGCTAAAGAAGTTGGATCTAAGCGAAATTCCGAATGGGATAAATTAATGGGTGAGTATTCTAAGATGCATCCAGAGCTTTCTAATGAATTGGAGCGATTAATCAATAATGAGCTCCCTGATGATTTTGAAAAACTTTATGAAGAATTTCTTGATGGATTAGTCACAGACGATCAAAAAGATTTAGCAACCAGAAAAGCCTCAGAGATTTGCTTGAATTTCTTTTGTGAGCAATTGCCAGAGCTTATTGGCGGATCAGCTGATCTTACTGGATCAAATAATACTTTTTCTTCAGCTAGTTCCGAAATGCTTCCTGATAATCCACAAGGAAATCATATTTTTTATGGTGTTAGAGAATTCGGAATGACTGCCATGATGAATGGAATGTTATTGCACGGTGGAATAAAACCCTATGGCGGGACATTTTTAGTATTTATGGATTACGCTAGGAATGCAGTCCGCTTGGCTGCTCTCATGAAAATTTCAAATATTTTTGTCTATACGCATGATTCCATAGGCCTTGGTGAAGATGGCCCGACTCATCAACCTATTGAGCATCTTGTAACCCTGAGGGCTACGCCAAATTTAAATAATTGGAGACCAGCAGATATTATTGAAACAGCTGTAAGCTGGAAAGAGGCTATTACCTCTTCAACCACTCCCCACAGTTTGATTTTATCAAGGCAAAATCTTCCATTTGTTCAGAGAACAAAAGAGCAAATAAATTTAATACAAAAGGGAGGTTATCTGCTTTCTCATGAAGAGAATGCAGATATTACGCTTATTGCATCAGGAAGTGAGGTACATTTAATTCTTGCGGCTGCAAAATCAATTCGAAATGATGGATTTAAAGTAAATATAGTATCTATTCCATGTCTCGATAAGTTCTATTTTCAAGATCAAGCTTATCGAGATAGCGTTGTAGATCCAGGTATCCCAAAGTTGGTTGTTGAGGCTTTACATCCTGACTCATGGCAAGGCTTAGTTAATCTCAATGATACTATTATTGGGATGAAAACTTTTGGTGAAAGCGCTCCAGCTAGCGATCTGATGGTTAAATTTGGTTTTACAGAAGAAAACATAGTTACTGAAGCAAAGAAACTTCTTGGAAAATGAGGAAATTGGGCGATACAGATGTCTTAAACAAGACTGTTGCTCTTAGAGTTGATTTAAATGTTCCTGTAAAACATGGCAAAGTTTTGGATGATGCTAGGATCCTTGCCATCATCCCAACCCTTCAATATCTTCAAAAACAAAATTCAAAAATAGTCCTGATTTCGCATTTGGGAAGACCTGAGGCAGGAGTATTTAATTCAAAATTTTCATTATTGCCTGTAGCTAAGAGGCTTGGAGAACTCCTCAATATTGAGATTCCACTGTTTGCTTCAATAAGTGAAGTAAATTTTAATGCGGACATCTCTCTTATTGAAAATATTAGATTTTTGTCTGGAGAGCTAAAAAATGATTTAGATCTCTCGAAGAAATTATGCGATCTAGCCGACGTCTATGTTTTTGATGCATTTGGAACATCTCATCGTCCACATGCGTCAACCTATGGAGCAATTCAAGCAGCTTATTCATCGTGCGCTGGCTTTTTGTTAGAAGACGAAACTTCTGCTTTGAAGAAAGCCACAGATTCTATAGAGTCTCCCACTCTCTCTATTGTTGGAGGTTCTAAAGTATCTTCAAAATTAGAAGTTATTAAAAGCCTCATACAAATCTCAGAAGAGGTGTTGACCGGTGGCGGCATCACCAATACTTTTTTAAAGGCACAAGGCAATAATATAGGAATTTCACTTTGTGAAGATTCGATGCTGAGCCATGCTAGAGAACTATTAGGGACCAATAAAATTTTGTTGCCAGAAGAAGTTGTAGTTAGTAAAAGCATTGACTCAAACGAATCAAGGGTCTGTAAAATTGACTCTGTTCAAGATGACGAAATGATACTCGACCAAATCCTTAGCTTTACTGCCGCTGAAAAGATTTCTATTGCTAAAAAAATTATTTGGAATGGTCCTGTAGGAGTGTTTGAGCAGGAGTTATTTTCAAAGGGCACTCAAGATCTTGCTCGTGCAATTGCCTCATCACAAGCCTATAGTTTGGCTGGTGGTGGTGAGACTCTTTTAGCAATTAAGATGTTTATAGATAAAAGCAACATTTCATATTGTTCTACTGGCGGAGGCGCTTTCCTTGAATTTATGGAAGGAAAAGAGCTACCATCATTGTCTGCCTTAGGCTTTAAGTTTTAAAAAAGGAGAAAATTATGTCGTTGAATACATTAGAAGAAATAGCTGAATATATTGTCTCAAACGGGAAGGGAATTTTGGCAGCAGACGAAAGCAATCCCACATGCGGAAAACGCTTTGATTCAATTGGTGTTGAGTCTACAGAAACTAATAGGCGCGATTATAGAGAGATGTTATTTAGAGCTACTGGCATGCAAGATAACATAGGAGGCGTTATCTTGTTCGATGAAACCATTAGACAGAGCGCTGAAGATGGAACCCTACTCGTAGAATTAATTAAGAATCAGGGCGCCCTACCAGGCATCAAGGTAGATAAAGGGTTGGCACCCTTAGACTCTTCTCCTGAAGAAACTGTTACACAGGGGTTGGATGGTTTAGATGAAAGATGCAAAGAATACTTTTCACTAGGAGCTAAGTTCACTAAGTGGAGAGCAGTGATTAAAATATCTGACAATATTCCTTCTGATGAGTGCATTGAAGCTAATATGCGAGCACTTGCAAAATACGCAAAAATTGTTCAAAACAACAAAATGGTTCCTATGGTTGAGCCTGAGGTTTTAATGGATGGAGTCCACACAATCGATCGATGCTATGAAGTAACCAGTCGATCTTTAAAATCACTTTTTGAATGCTTAAAGGATGAGGGAGTTAATATTGCTGGAACAATTCTAAAACCCAACATGGTAACTTCTGGATCCATGGCTGAAAGTCAAGCTTCAGTTCAAGAAGTAGCAGAAATGACAGTAAAATGTCTAAATGAAAATGTTCCATCTGAGCTTCCAGGAATAACTTTCCTTTCCGGTGGTCAATCTGATGTTGATGCAACAGCTCATTTAGATGCCATGAATAAGATTGGTGGTTTTCCTTGGAAATTAAGCTTTTCCTATGGCAGAGCTTTGCAGCAACCATCTTTGAAAGCGTGGCTTGGTAAAAAGGAGAATGTTCCTCAAGCTCAAGATGCATTATCACACAGAGCATTAATGAATAAGCTTGCTGCAAATGGTGCTTGGGATTCAAGCTTAGAAAACTAAGCCAAAACCTTTGCAAGTATTAGCTCAAAGAGTTTCATCCGCAAAAATATGCATCAATGCTAAAACTCACGCTTCAATCAAAGAAGGTATTTTAGCTTATGTATGCTTTGAAGCCGGCGATGAAGAAGAGGTAGTTGATAAATTTTTATCAAAAATTATAAATTTTTCCTTTTTTAAAGGAGATAACAACATAATGTCTACAAGTTTAAAGGAGATAGACGGAGAATTAATGATTGTCAGTCAATTTACTTTGTCTGCAGTTACGGAGAAAGGGAATAAACCCAGCTTTCACAGAGCTGCAAAAACTGATAAAGCGAATTTCCTTTATAATTTATTGCTTGAAAGACTCAATGAATCAGCAATTCGCTTTCAATCAGGAGTTTTTGGTTCCGATATGGATATTCACTCGGTTAATGCAGGGCCGGTAACCTTTTCATTTAAGATATAAATTTATGACCAATCAATTAGAAAGTTTCTCATTAGAGGTTGATGCCTGGATAGAGGAGCATTGTCCAGAGTCAATGAGATCGCCCATGCCTGTTTCTGAGCAAGTTTGGGCTTCTTCAGATATTCACTTTCCCACAACGGATTCAAAGATATGGTTTGATGCAATGGTCTCAAAAGGTTGGTGTACTCCAGAATGGCCTGTTGAATATGGAGGTGGAGGCCTATCTTTTGAGGAATCAAAGGTTCTTAGAAGCCGCCTCAAATTTTTTGGATGCAGGCCTGCACAAATTAATTTCGGCATCTCGATGTTAGGACCTGTCATTTTAGAGTTTGGCACTGAGGCGCAAAAAAAAGAATTTTTACCTAAGATTTCACGAGGTGAAATTTGGTGGTGTCAGGGATTTTCTGAACCAGGAGCTGGATCAGACCTGGCAAATATTTCATCCTCAGCCGTGCTTAAAGGGAGTGAGTACTTAATTAATGGATCAAAAATTTGGACATCTGAAGCTAATAAGGCTGATTGGATGTATTGTTTGGTAAGAACGGCTAAAACAGAAAAGAAACAAGCTGGCATCTCTTTCATTCTATTAAATTTAAGGCAGCCCAATATAGATATAAAGCCAATTAAACTTCTTAGCGGCCAATCTCCTTTTTGCCAAGTATTTTTTGATGATGTTTTAGCAAAGGAGTCTCATAGGATTGCTAGTGAAAATGATGGCTGGAAAGTAGCAAAAAGACTTCTAGAATTTGAAAGAACCATGATGGCAGATCTTGGCAGCGAGGGAGCTGTAGATATTGAGCCCATTAAAACCTATAAAAATAGCCGAGCTATAGATGCGCCAGGCCAACTTAAATTGCGTAAAAAAATAATTAAACACGAAATGCGCAACCATTTAGTTGATTTAACTATGGCAAGAACCGGCATTGAATCTAAGAGCGGTTTTTCTCCTGCTGCGCTTATATTGAAATATATTAGCACAGAAGAAACTCAGACTAGATGGGAGCTTAATGTTGCAAGTCTTGGAGCTGGAGGCTTAGAGATTGTTGAAAAAAGCCAAGGGCCAAAACAAGAAATTGCTAAATCTTTTTTCTACTCTAAGGCTTATACTATTGCAGGAGGAAGCTCAGAGGTTCAGTTGAATATTATTTCAAAACATATTTTAGGACTCCCATCATGACAATAAAAAAAATATCAGTATTTTGTGGCGCCCATCTAGGCAAATCGCCTGATTATAAAATTGCTGCTCAGCAAATTGGAAAAATGATGGCTGAGAAAGATCTAGAAGTAATATTTGGAGGCGGTAATGTTGGCTTGATGAAAATTGTTGCTGATACTGCTGTTGATAATGGTGGAAGAGCAACAGGCATTACATTGAAATCACTGCATGAATTTGAACTTACCAATCCCAATATCGATGAAACCATCATCACACATTCTCTTTTTGAACGAAAAGAGAAATTTTTAGACATGAGCGACGCTTTTATTGTTTTACCAGGGGGTGTGGGTTCTATGGATGAGCTTCTAGAGGTGATGGTCAGCAATCAACTGGGGGGGATCAATAAGCCTGTAGGCCTATTAAATATTAATGGTTACTATGATGGTTTTCTAAGCTGGTTACAGCACTCAGTTGATGAGGAATTTGTGTCTATTGAAAACCAAAATCAAATTCTTGTTCATGATGACCCAAAAGAATTATTGGAAATGATTTTATCTGCTCAAATGCCCTCTTCAGATACTTGGATAGAAAGGCTTAATGTCGATTTTCCAAAAGACTAGCTTTTTGGATCTCGAGACATTAAAAGCCCCGCCTCAAAAAGCAGCCACATAGGTATAGCCAAAAACAGTTGAGAGAAAATATCTGGTGGCGTCAAAAACATCCCAATTACAAAAAAACCAATAATCAAATATGGCCTCATGCTCTTGATGCGATCTTTTGATATTAATCCAGTTGTGATAATTAAAAATGTTGCTATGGGAATTTCAAAAGCAAAACCAAAAGCAAAAAAAAGTTTTAATACGAAATCTAAATATTTATTTATGTCTGTCATTACCTGAATTGAGTCAGGAGCAGCTGAGATAAAAAAGTTCAAGATGATAGGGCTGACAACAAAGTAAGCAAAAACAACACCTACATAAAAAAGCGCTACTGAGGAGAGAATTAATGGTGCGACAAAAGCTTTCTCTCTTTTATATAGTCCCGGAGAAACAAAGCCCCAAAGCTCAATAAAGAAATAAGGCACCGATATCAATAAGGCTGTATAAATTGTTACCCTTAATGGTGCAAGAAATGGAGAAGCCACTTCGGTTGCAATCATACTACTTCCAGGAGGCATCAGCTCCATCAATGGAGAAGATACAAAGGCATAAATATAGTTAGTGAATGGCAAGCAGCATACAAGGATTAATCCCGAAAACAAAAACATTCTGATAATTCTTGAGCGCAATTCTTTTAAATGCCCAATGAATGACATGTTATTAGGATCGGTCATCTTCTTCCTTTTCAAGCTCTTCCATTTTTAGCTCATTGAAAATATCTTGCCTCAGGTCTTCTGCGCCAATATCTCTTTCTATGGATGAGCGAAATTCAAAAAATTTATTTTGAAATCTGGTGAAAGTTTTCATTATAGATTTTATGAATTCTGGAAGTTTATCAGGGCCGATAACTATTATCCCAACAAGCAGGATGACTAGAATCTCAAGAAATCCAATTTGTAACAATTTTTATTGATCGTCTGATTTAGATTCAGAATCTTTGGATGAGTCTTCATCTTTAATAGCTTTTTTAAACCCTTTAAGGCTCTCTCCCAGATCTGAGCCCATGGTTCTAATTTTTTTGCCGCCAAATAAAATTAGTATCACCACCAAAATGATTAATATTTGCCAAAAACTTATTCCACCTATTCCCATAATTAACTCCTGATCCTCAAGCCGATAATGTTCCTATAAGAATCATAATAATACCAATAAGTGTAAGTATAGTTAGATTTTGCCATTTTCGCTGATTTTGAATGGTGGCTTCAAGGCTTTTAATGAGATCGATGTTTTTTTTTCCATCATTTGCTAAAAACTTTATATTATCTAGTAAATCAAAAATTTCACTCGGCAAGGACGATGCTTTATCCAAGATTTCATAATGATTATTTTCTAGAAATTCTTTCAGTTTTAAGGGACTAAACTGCTTATCAATCCACTGATCAAGGTAAGGCTCAGCAAGACCCCAGAAATCAAGATCAGCATATATCTCTCTTCCCATACCCTCAATATGGATAAGTGTTTTTTGCAGAAGTATTAGAGAAGGTTGAACTGATAAACCAAATTGTCTTGTTGAATCAAATAAATAGAGCAATAAATTTCCGAACTCAATTTCTGAGAGAGGTTTTTCAAAGATAGGTTCGCAGGTCGCCCTTAAAGCTTGCTCCAATTCTGATTTGTTAGTTTGACTGGAAACCCATCCGGCACCTATAAATAGTTCAGATAATTTATAGTAGTCTTGTTTCAAGGTAGCTTGTAACATTCTTGCTAAATTGTATTGATCCTCTCTACTAAGCGACCCAACTATGGCACAGTCAATTGCTATATAGCTGGGCTGATTTACATTGACTTTGCTTACAAAAATATTTCCAGGATGCATGTCCGCATGAAAAAAATTATCTCTAAAAACTTGATCTAAAAATATTTTTACTCCATTTTCTGCAAGTATTTTTCTATCTATGCCAAGTTCATCCATTGCATGAATATCTGTACATGCCAATCCATCAATTTCTTCAAGTGTTAAAACATTTACTGTGGTGTGATCCCAGAAGACTTTTGGAATAAATAATAGATCTGAATCAGAAAAATTTTTCTTAGTAACGGCAGTATTTGCTGCCTCAACCTTTAAATCTAACTCTTTAAAAATAGTTTTTTCATAATCATGAATAACATCTTTTAGTTTCAGTCTGTCACTCTCTTTATAAAATAAGTTAACTAAAAAACCTCCAGCTTTCATTACCCTGACATTCCTTTGAACCTGTTTATGAATGTTAGGCCTCAAGACTTTAATCACAACATTCTCAGATGTGCCTTTGAGTTTTGCTTTATGAACTTGAGCCAATGACGCAGCCGCCAAGGGCACATCCTGAAATTCTTCAAAAACATCATCAATACTAATTTTTAAACTTTTTTCAATTATTTCCTTAGCAACTTGGGTTGAAAATGGATTACATTGATCAGTTAGGCCCTTTAAGTGAGAAGTTATTTCAATAGATACGGCATCTGTTCTCGTTGAAAGCAATTGACCAAATTTTATAAACATAGGGCCTAAGCTTTCTAAAAAATTTCTAATTCTTAATCCATGAGGGATTTTTCGATTAATTACAAAAAAAGGATTCAACAACCCTACTGCCTTTATTACAGCAGAGTCACTATTATCGATGGGTATATTAACAATTCCGCACCTAAATGCTTGAAACAAAATTTTTAAGCAATCTAAAATTGTAAGAAAAATATTCATTAATTTATTAAAACATGTTCAAGCCTATCAAGTCTGATTGAAATATCTCTAAAAGACCTAAGTATCTTATTCGCTTCGTTTTCTTGTGCAGAAGATTTCTGACTTTCTGATTTATTAGAAATGACTTTTCTTAACATTAATGCTGGAATATCCCCAAAATATTTAGAAACTAAAAGCTCTAAATCAATATCAATACTTGCCAAAGCGCTCAATAAAATTAATGCAGTCTCAGTATCACCTGAAATAGATTGTGTTGGAATCTTTTTATTGTTTAATGCATTCAAGGCGCTAAAAATATTTAGTTGCAAAGAAAAATTTGGTTTTGGGTGCTCAAAGAAATTAAAGGTTTTAGTATTCTGATCTAAAGTTACAGAAAACTTTGCCATGGATGAAACCTCAATATTAAATTCAAGGGGATACAGGCTCTCAATTTGCATAAGAAAACCTGGAGACATAGAGTCCAATTCTTGTAAAAATTTATTTAATGCGACATACATAATTATTTGGCCTGATGAATTGCAACAACACCATTCACAAGATTATAAAATTTACATTCTGTGAAGCCTGAATCCAGCACCATGCCTCTTAAAGTTTCTTGGTCTGGATGCATTCTTATTGATTCAGCTAGGTATTGATAGCTTTCAGAGTCATTGGCCAGAAGACTGCCTAATTTGGGTATGATGTTAAAGGAATACCAATCGTAAACTTTAGAAAAAAAAGAATTTGTAGGCTTAGAAAATTCCAAGATTAGCAAGACACCATTGGGTTTTAAAACCCTTCTCATTTCTTTCAACCCCTTAAGTTTATCGGTAAAATTGCGCAGCCCAAACCCAACGGTCACCAAATCAAAAGTTTGATCTTGGTAAGGCAGACTTTCTCCAGAGGCCAAGGCAAAACTGCAATTATGAAAAAAGTTTTCATTAATCGCACGATCCTTGCCGAGAGCAAGCATCGATTCATTAATATCTGTTACGTGAATTGATACAGATTTAAATTTTTTATTTATTAATTTTGGAATATCAGCCGTTCCACTTGCAATATCAAGAACAACAGAGCCTTCACTTAACTCAGACAGCTCAATTAGAATTTTTTTCCATAGCCTGTGCATGCCAAAAGACATGGCATCATTCATCAGATCATATTCTTCAGCAACGGAATGAAAGACTTCTCCAACATGCTCGGATTTCTTATCTGCGTCGACTTCCTTAAAGCCAAAATGTGTTTTTTCATTCATTAAGTTTTCTATTGCTTAAAAAGATAAAATTATTGTATCTGCTTTCTTCAATATCGCCATTTTTTAGTGCAGACATAACCTCACATCCTTCATCAGCTTGATGAGAGCAATTTGGAAAAGTGCAGTTTAAAGAATAATTAACAATTTCAGGAAATCCTAAAATGATATCCCTTGGTTTTAAATGATCAATGCCGATATCTCTAACTCCTGGAGAGTCAATAATTTTCATTTCATCGATATGATACAGGGTGGAAACAGAGGTGGTATGAACACCTTGATTATTCGAAAGGGCTCTTGATAATATTTCCTTGCCTGTAATCGCTGAGGTTAAAGTAGATTTTCCGGAGCCAGAGTTGCCAACAAACATTGTGGTTCTTTTTGAAAGATATTTTTTTAATTCACCTACATTGATAAATAATTTTGCGGAAATTTGAAAAGTCTTAATTCCAATGCGTTCATAGATCTTTTGATCTTCCTTGAATGCACCATTTTGCAATAGATCTATTTTGTTAAAAATTATAAAAGGCTCTATCGAGGAAATTTTTGAAATCGTTATCCATTTATCAATAAACTCAAGACTAGTTTTAGGGTTTTTTGTAACCAAAATACCAATGTGTGAAATATTTGCAGCTATTGGCTTTTTAACTTTTTCCTTTGATTTGTAGAGAGCGGTGACTCTATCTAATCGCTTTGTAACCAATCCTTCAGAGTTGCCATTTACAGAAGATGGCTCTATTTCAACAAGATCGCCAACAACAAGATTAATTCTCCCTTGGATTTTACATCTAAATTCTTTGCCCTCAGACACTACGCAGCATGAGTTAGAGTAGAACTCAACTATTTGACCGGTTTGAACTTTTAACATCTTGGGCTCAAAATACACTATAGTTAAAATTTAACAACATATATGTCTACTCAAAAATCAAATCAAAATCTAATCTGGATTGATCTTGAGATGACTGGATTAGATCCAGACAAAGAGAGAATTATAGAAATTGCTACTATCATCACAGATACTAATCTTACCATTGTTGCAGAAGGTCCAAATTTAGTTGTCAACCAACCGAAAGAACTTATCGAAAACATGGATGAATGGAATACCAAGCAGCATGGGAATTCTGGCCTGACAAAATCAGTCCTTCAGAGCAGCATCTCAGAGCAAGCCGCAGAGATAGAAACCTTAGAATTTATTTCAAAATATGTAGGAAATAAAACATCTCCAATGTGCGGGAATACTGTTTCTCATGATAGAAGGTTCCTAGCAAAATATATGCCTGACCTAGAATCATATTTTCATTATCGTCACATTGATGTTTCTTCAGTAAAAGAGCTTATTTCAAGATGGATGAATGATGCTCAGACATATGAAAAAAAAGGTTCACATAGAGCCAAAGATGATATTAAAGAATCTATTAATGAGCTAAAGCTATATAAACAAATGCTATTTGATTGAACTAGGCTTTGATCTCTTCTAGCTCAAACCCTTCTCTATAAATTATGAAAGATTGTGATGAGCCAATCTCAGAATTTATCTTATTTAACTCTTTGATGTAATTAAAAGAGGCAATGATTTTATTCTCCATGCAATCCAGAAATAGATATCCTCTATTGGAGGGTTCCATCCACTGAAGCTCTTTGTTAATTTTAACAATGCTATCAACGAATTTGTTTTCATCTAAATTTAAAACATCTGTTATCCCAGGCGAAGTTACAGAAGGGGCTCCCAATTCAATACCTACTTTTTTGCCTGACTGATTTTCAAGCTCAGAAACCCAACTATTGTGGGTATCCCCAGCAAGACTTATGAATTTCTTTTTAGCATTCTTCATTAATTGATAAAGCTTGTTCCTTGCTGCAGGATATCCATCCCATGCATCAAGGTTGGAAGGTATGCCCAAACCTAAAAATTTTAGATAAGGCTTAAGAAAATCTGGAATTTCTTCCGTTTTAAGCATTTTACTTATATCAGGAAACTTTAATTTCGCCATTAATACCTGTTGGCCAAAAATAGTCCAAGCAGCATTTGATTTTAAAATACTATCTTCAATCCATGAAAGTTGTTCCACACCCAGAAGTTCTCTGTTTTGAGAATTTAGATCGTTATAGAACTTTGCTTGATTGAATCCAGATTTACTTAAATAATCCTTTGGTTGTATTTGTTTATCCCTTCCATATTGTCGAGTATCTAACATGATCAAATGAATGAGTTTGCCAATCTTAAACTCTCTAAAAATTTTTCTTTTATTCTGTTGCTCCCTAATTGGCATCCATTCATAGTAAGCCTTGATGGCAGCTGATCTTCGAGCGTAGAAATCTCCTTCCGACCCATCTTCAGAATGATTTTCCGCTCCTCTTTTCCAAGCATCATTTGAAAACTCATGATCATCCCAGACTGCAATTAGCGGTGCATGTTTATGTAGAGCTTTTGAGCCGTGATCAAGCTTATATTGAGCATGTCTTAGCCTGTAATCAGAAAGGGTAATCATTTCATGCGTGGGACTTGGAGTTCTTCCCAGCTTTTCTGCATTATCTGTAGCATACCCACCCATAGGATACTCATATAAGTAATCGCCTAAATGCAGCCACAGGTCTAAATCATTTTTTTCAGCCGCTGCCTGGTAAGCATTAAAGTAGCCCGCTGGAAAGTTACTGCAACTAAAAACTCCAATTTTTACTGATTCTGTATTTTTTGAAAATGTTTTTGATTTGCCAATTTCTGAAATTGAACTTCCAGCTCTGAACCGATAGAAAAATCCCTTATCACTATCGCAATACTGTTTGGCTAAAAAATCATATTTTACTGTGTAGTCTGACAAGGAAGAGGTTTGTAATTTCGTTGAGTGGGCAATCTTAGAAAAATTTTCATTTTCAGAGATTTCAAGGATAGTTTCCACTGGCCCTGATTGTTGAGGAGTTACCCTGGTCCAAAGAATTACTCTATCCTCTAACGGATCCCCACTGGCAACACCGTGATTAAAAGAATAGATATTTTTTGAGCAACTAGAACTTATTGAGGCTGAAAGACCTATCGCACCAATTGAAGTGATTTTTAAAGCCTGCCTTCTTTTCATAGGAAGAGCTTAACAGTCAATCGCTTAAATACTAAGCAAAAAAGCACTCGAATGTTGAGGAATTAGTCTTGTTTATTTGCAGGTTGAATATTTATGGGCAAAGGAGATACCTGACTTTTATTTTGCTTGATCTTTGCCTCTCCAGACTCAATTACTTCGTCTATCCTTATGACAGAATTGATGGGAATATATGATCTTTCAACAGATTTAAACTCTTTTTCTAATTTTTCTGATGTTGGGTCAACCACTAGCTGTTTATTTTGATTAAATATATACTCTTCGACCTCGATGAAACCATACATATCGCTTTGATAAATTTGTTTAGCAAAAATCTCGTAGATTTCCCCGAGTTGCATAAAAATTATTTTATATGTCGTCTTTTTCTTCATAATTAGATATATGGGTACAAAACTTTATATTAAAACCTATGGTTGTCAAATGAATGAATATGACAGCCAGAAAACATTAGAGATACTTAAAAAAGATCCAACAGTTGAACAGACAGATAATCCTCAAGATGCCGATATTATTTTGCTCAATACCTGCTCCATCAGGGAGAAAGCCGAAGAAAAAGTTTATTCAGAATTAGGGAGGCTTAACAAATTAAAGAAAACTAATCCTAAATTAAAAATTGGAGTTGGGGGCTGTGTCGCCACTCAAGAAGGAAAAAATATTTATAAACGTGCGCCTTTCGTTGATTTAATTTTTGGGCCTCAAACCATACATAAAGTTCCCTCATTAATTAAAAAAGAAAATAAGATTCATGCTGTAGATGTATCTTTTCCTATAGAAGAAAAATTTGATTCATTGCCAGAGCCAGATGCAACTGGCGCATCTAGTTTTGTATCTATTATGGAAGGGTGCTCAAAATATTGCTCCTTTTGTGTTGTTCCATATACCAGAGGAGATGAGGTTAGTAGAAAGCCTGAGCAAATATTTGACGAAGTAGCCAGATTGGTAGAGCAAGGAGTTTCAGAAATTGTTTTTGTAGGACAGAACGTTAATGCTTACAAATACACGATGAATGGAAGAGCTCTTGGGTTGTCAGATTTAATTGAGGTGTGTGGAAGCATTGAGGGCGTTGAAAGAATTAGATACACAACCTCTCACCCACTAGAAATGACGGATGATTTAATAGATGCATATGGACATGTTCCTCAATTGGTTAGCCACCTGCATCTTCCTGTTCAGTCAGGCTCTAATGATATTCTCATTAAAATGAAACGAAACTATTCCAGAGAAGAATATATAGAAATAATAAATAAATTACTCAAGGTTAGACCAAATATTAAGATTTCATCTGATTTCATTGTTGGGTTTCCTAACGAAACTGATACTGATTTTCAGCAAACCATGGATCTGATTGAAGAGGTAAAGTTTGATGCATCTTTTAGTTTTATCTATTCAGCAAGACCAGGCACTCCAGCCTCTCAACTTGAGGACATAGTTCCATTAGAAGCAAAAAAAGAGCGTCTATATATTTTGCAAAAACGCATTGACGAACTTCAGCTGGAGTATAGTAACGATTTAGTGAATACCATCCAGAGATGTTTGGTTACAGGAGTATCGAAAAAAGATATCAACCAATTGCAAGCAAGAACTGAGTGCAACAGAGTTGTAAATTTTGACTTCCAAAATATCAATATTCTAGGTAAATTAGTAGATATTGATATTACCAAGGCATACCAGCGTTCATTGGCTGGCAAGATTTTAAATTCTGAAGGAGTTTCTTAAAGCTTAATGGCAGAAATCAATCAAACTCTCACGCAGTTAAAGCTTGAACCAGCAAATACTAAAAACTTGAAATCTTTTGTTGGGGAATTAAATGGCAATCTTAAGATTCTTGAAAAGGGTTTTGGAGTCAAAATTTTTCAAAACGGAAACAAGGTAAGCATTTCTGGCAAAGAGGAGAATATCAAAAAAGCCTCTAATGCAATTCAAGATTTATATGCAACTACAACTCAAGGAATTGAGCTTTCCAGGGAAACAATCCAAATGGCCATAAACAACAATGATGACATTAATCCCACTCCTATTTCCTCAAATGGAAATGAATGCATTATTAAAACACCCAAAAAAACGATTAAGCCCAGAGGCAGAAATCAAAATGATTATCTACTTAATATGAAAAATTTTGAGGTTAATTTTGGAGTTGGGCCTGCTGGAACTGGGAAAACTTATTTAGCTGTAGCTAAAGCAGTAGAGATGCTGGTTCAAGAACAAGTAAAAAAAATTATTCTTATTCGACCAGCAGTTGAAGCTGGTGAGAAGCTTGGATTTCTTCCGGGTGATTTATCTCAAAAGGTCGATCCCTATCTTCGACCACTGTATGACGCTTTATACGAAATGCTAGGTTTTGAGCAAGTTGTTCGTTTGCTTGAGAAAGAAATTCTTGAAGTTGCCCCTCTTGCCTATCTAAGAGGAAGAACATTAAATAATGCCTTTATAATTATGGACGAAAGTCAAAATACTACTGTTGATCAGATGAAAATGTTTTTAACAAGGATGGGCTTCGGGTCTTATGCTGTCATTAATGGAGATATGACTCAAATTGATTTGCATAAAAACATTGAATCTGGGCTTTCTCATGCATTGAAAGTACTTGATGGGCTAGAAGATCTTGGCTTTACAATCTTTAACTCCAAAGATGTGGTAAGACACCCCTTGGTGAGAAAGATTGTTGATGCATATGACAAATTTGATCAATAAAAAATTGAACATAAACATTTTAAGTCATGAATTTAAAGATCTTTCTTCTGAGTTAGAGGCAAAATTAGAGCTACTAGCTAAACATATTTTATTTGATCAAAATAAAAATCAGTTAACAATAAATCTTAAGCTCATTTCCAGCAATGAAATGATGAAACTAAATGAGGAATTTAGAGAAAAAAGAACAGATACGAATGTTTTATCTTTTCCTGCAGATGGAGAGATTCAAAAAATTTCAGGAGAACTTGGAGATATAGCTATAAGCATTCCTTACGTACAAAGTGAGTCAAAGAACTTGAATCGAGACCTAGACGATCATATGATGCATTTATTAGCTCATGGAATACTACATTTACTAGGTTTTGATCATAAAGATGATCAGGATGCCCATATAATGGAGGCGCAAGAGATTAAATACCTAGAGTTTTTTAAAATAGCTAACCCCTACTTATTATGACGAATCAAGATACTGAAAAAGACCAGCCTCCTTCGAGTTTCTTAAATAAAATAAAACGTTTTTTTACGATTAAGCCATCAAGCCTGGATGATGTATCTGTATTACTTGAAGATGCCCTTAGCGCAAGATTGATTGACAAAGAAGCTCAATTTATTGCTGAGCGCGCCATAAGACTGGGAGACACAACTGTAAAAGAGATTATGGTACCAAGGGTTGAAATGGTCATACTTGCACCTGATGAAGATCCTTTGGGGATGATTGCTAGGATAATAGAATCTGGTCATTCTAGATACCCTGTTCTTGGGCCTGCTAAAAATGAAGTTCAAGGTATTTTGCTTGCTAAAGATTTACTGCCCATCATTAATAAAGATTTAGAAGACTTTGATCTCAAAAATTTGATTAGAGATATTAAGGTTGTGCCTGAATCAAAGAAAGCAGACTCTCTGCTTGAAGAATTTAAAAAAGATCGATCACACATGGCTGTAGTCATTGATGAATATGGAACTATATCTGGATTGGTAACTATTGAAGATATCTTGGAAGAATTAGTTGGTGAAATTGAGGATGAGCATGACACTGATGATGAGGATCTAATTCAAGTAAGTGAATACGAATATATAGCTGATGCAACACTTGAACTTACGGAATTTGAAAATAAATTTAACAAAAATTTTAATGGCATGGATGCAGAAACTTTAGCTGGATTATTTATTAATAAATTAGGATTTCTTCCTAAGGTCGGCGATAAAATTGAGTTAGACGATATGATCCTAGCAGTTACAGCTGCCGATAAAAGAAAAATAAAAAAAATTGGCATTACCATTAAAACAAATACATAAAGCCCCTTTCATTCAATATATATTTTTAGGATTTATTGGCGCGCTTTCCACTTTCGCTTTTAGCCCATTTGATATTAAGTTAATAATCCCATTTACTTTAGCAGTTTTAATTTACTCAACTGTCAATTCAAACAATTTTATTGATGCATTGAAGCGAGCTTTTTCTTGGGGTTTGGGGTATTGGATAGGTGGAACAGGATGGTTAATAGTAAGTATTTACTACTATGGAAACACCAACGTTATAATATCTATCTCTATCATAATAATAATGGGAATATTATTGTCAGCAGTATTTATTGCCCCTTTTGCAGCCATAAAGTTTATTACACTTAATCAAAATATTTTTATCAACAGTCTTATCCTTGCAAGCTTTTTGACGCTTCTGGAGTTATCAAGGTTTTTATTATTAGGTGGTTTCCCCTGGCTTTTACCAGGATTGATATTCTTGGATACTTTTGGTCAAGTTGTTATACCAAATTATGGGGTTTATGGAGCTTCTTATATTATTTATTTTATTTCTTCACTGCTTGCCCTCGGCATTATTAATAATAAAAAGAATTTTATATTTTTCGGATTCATATGCCTATTAATTTTAGGGCCATATCAAAAAACTCAGCAAGAGACTCATCAAGAAAGTTTAAGCCTAGCAATTATCCAACCTTCATTGGACCCCTTCGAGAAATATGAGCCTGGATCCTACCAATCAATTGAAGAGACATTGGTAAATTTAACAAATAAAAATATTAATACTGATCTTGTTATTTGGCCAGAATCACCTCTGCCATATTTAAACTCAAACCCAAGAATGCAAGATTTAATCAATAAGCTAGAAGAGGGTCCAGATGTTTTGTCTGGATCTTGGCAATATAAAAACAATAAGCTTTATAACTCAATGACTATTTTTGGAACTGACCAAGCGTACTTTAAGAGACATCTTGTACCTTTTGGTGAATATGTACCTTTTGAGGGCCTTTTAAGGGGACTGATTGAATTTTTTGATATGCCTATGTCTTCTTTAAGCGAGGGGCAATCAAATCAGGGGCTGCTGGAATTTAAAAATTTCAGAATTTTAGGAATGATATGTTTTGATATTGCATTTCCTTTAAGCTATCTCAAAGAGGTAAGGGGGTCTGACTTTATAGTTAATATAAGTAATGACACCTGGTTTGGTAGCTCATATGGACCATATCAACATCTTCAAATTGTTAGAGCGAGGGCATTAGAAGCTAATAAATGGATTGTAAGAGGCACATCAGATGGAATATCAACAATAGTTGACAATTATGGAACAATTGTTGATAAATTGGAAAAAGGTAAGAGTGGTTACTTAAATGGCTATGTTTATAAGTCATCTCAATCTAGTTTTTTTTATTTATATGGCTACCTCTTTTCCCCCTTTTTTTCTTTTATTGTATTGATGTACGTTCTTGTATTAAGATTGAGAAGATGAAAATTATTGCCTTAATTTTAGTTCAAATACTATCATTTCCAATATATGCAGAATATTCCCTCAACATCAGTATCTCAGAGCAAAGGCTTTATTTGCTTGATGAGGGCAGAATTATCAGAAGCTATCCTATATCCAGCTCTGCATACGGGGAAGGCCAGATAGAAAACTCGTTAAAAACTCCACTTGGCAGTCATCAAGTTAAATCAAAAATAGGAACAAATGTTTCTAAATATGAATTTTTTGTTAGTCGTGAACATATACCTCAAAAAGTTGAGATCATTCATGAATCAATTGATTCACCCGATGATTATATTACAACACGCATTATGTGGCTCACAGGCTTAACAGAAGGTTTTAACAAGGGTGGAAACGTAGATTCCTTCAACAGATTTATATACATACATGGCACCCATGAGGAAGGCTTAATAGGCAAAAAAGCATCTCATGGCTGCATAAGAATGCTAAATCATGATGTATTAGAGCTTTTTAAGATAATTCCACCAAAAACAGCTGTAAATATCTATTTATAGGCTTTTTTGGCCTATACACCGCCCATATTAGCTTTATTAAAGCTTAATAGTGCAGATCTTTCCTCAGGCGCAGGCGCCTCACCAAATGCTCCTGAGCTATCTGCTAGCTTTTGCAACAATGGCGCAGGTTTCCAGAAGTTTTCATCTAATTTAGAGAAAGCACCCATTTTATTGATTACTTCTGATAAACCGAGCTGATTTGCATAGAACATTGGTCCACCTCTCCATATTGGGAATCCATAACCATTTATATAAACTATATCCATATCTCCAGACCTTTGAGCTACACCCTCTTCTAAAATTCTTGCACCCTCGTTAACAAGAGCCAAAATACACCTATCTATGATTTCTTGATCTGAGATCTCTCTTCGTTCAATATTATTTTGACTAGATATTTCTTTGTATATGGCCTCGTTTTCTGGAGCAGGGTTTGGAGCTCTTGAGCCTTCCGAATAATTATAGAAGCCCTTAGAGGTTTTTTGGCCAAATCTATCTTGTTCACATAAGGCGTCAGATATTTTATTTGCTAACGGAGTTTCAATATTTGCCAATTTTCTTGCTCTCCATCCAAGATCTAAGCCAACTAAATCCATCATTCTAAATGGCCCCATGCTCATGCCAAATGATTCAAGAGCACTATCAACTTGATTAGGTAAAGCTCCCTCAAGAAGCAACATATTAGCTTGATATGTATATCCTGCTAGCATTCTATTTCCTATAAACCCTGGTGCATTCAATGACACAACAGCTGCCTTACCCATACGTTTTCCAATTGACATTACTGTGGCCATAGTTTCATCTGATGAATCCTTCCCTCTAACAACCTCAAGCAACCTCATGATATTTGCTGGACTAAAAAAGTGAGTACCTACTACCTTTCCAGGTCTATTGGTTGCTGATGCAATTGCATCTATATCCAGTCCTGAGGTATTTGATGCAAGAATTGCATGATCCTTAGTTACCGTATCAAGGCTCTTAAAAATTTCTTGTTTTAACTCCAGATTTTCATATACAGCTTCTACTGCAATATCAACATCAGATAAATCTTCATATGAAAGAGTTGGTGTAATTAAACCCAAAACCATATCCTTTTGTTCTTCGGTCATTCTTCCGCGATCCACCATCATTTGATAATTTTTTTCTATTACTCCCATGCCTCTTTCTAGATTTTTTTCATCTTGATCAAGCACTAATACAGGGATCCCCGCATTTGCAAAGTTCATTGCTATGCCTCCACCCATAGTTCCCGATCCAACAATACCAGCAGAGTTGATTGGAAGAAGGGGAGTTTCTTTGGGTATATCGGAAATTTTTGATGCAGCACGCTCACCAAAGAAAATATGGATCATTGCTTCGCGTTGAGGATTTATTAAACATTCTAAAAAATACTCAGACTCTTTTTTCATCCCAATATCAAAATCATCTTCATTAATTGCAGCCTCGACGCAAGCTATAATTTGGCCTGGTGCAAACTGTCCTCTTCTGGTTTTTGCAGCCAAAGCTTTAGCCTCAGAAAGTACATTATCATCACCTCTAGCCTCCAGTACCTTTTCATTTTTATCTCTTACCTTTGGGTGCTCATTTAAATTCAATTCAATTTTTTCTTGTAGAAATGCTACAGCATCATCCATAAGTGAATTTTCAGAAATTGCATCAATAACACCTTGTTGCAAGGCTTTTTTTGCTGACATTGGTGTTCCCGCAATCATCATTTTCAACGCTTGAGATGGTCCAATTAGCCTTGGAAGCCTTTGAGTGCCTCCTGCGCCAGGTAATAAGCCCAAATTTACCTCTGGGAGACCAACGATAGCTTTATTTGTACCCATTCTGTAGTTACATACAAGCGCCGTTTCAAGGCCTCCGCCTAAAGCAGTACCATTTATAGCTGCCAAGACAGGTTTTTTACTAAATTCAATTTCTTTTAATGCTGTATGGAGGTCTGGACCATCAGGTTTTTGTCCAAATTCTGAAATATCGGCTCCCGCAATAAAAGATCTACCTGCTCCAGTAAGAATAATTCCCTCTATTGATGCGTCATTGTTGGCTTTGGCGATATATTCAGATAGACCTGCTCTAACACCGCTACTAAGAGGGTTAACCGGTGGATTATCTACTTCTAAAATAGCAATATTTCCATTTACACTGTAATTTACCTTTCCTTTCAATTCATTTGTCATAATTATCTCTGGATTAAAATTTTCAATTCGAAATTATATATTTTTTTATAGCTTTAGGCTGAATTATGTTTTTTTTAGCTAACTTTCTTATAAAAATAAATAATAAATATATATAAAAATAATTAATATTTATTTATCATTTTTATTGATATACATATATAAATATGTATAATGATGTTTATCAACAATTCTCCCCCCTATGATTTGTTGGTAATTCTCTGGAATTATGGAGGGCGTAAGCCCTCCACCTCTTATAAGGTTTTTTATGAAAAGAAAGTTAGTTGAACAATTTGAGTTAGTTGCGTTAGTATCAATATTTATTTCCTCTGTTTACGCTATTTCCCCATTAGTGTAATATTCAAAGGATGAAAAATCTTTTTGTCCTTACTTTATCAATATTCTCGGTTACATCATTTGCCTGTTCAGACATTTTAGATAGTACTCTCCGTATCCTAGATTCAGATGATGAGCAAAATCTATGCGAGTATTCGGGCAATGTGGTTTTAGTAGTGAATGTTGCTAGCAGATGTGGCTATACGCCTCAATACGCTGCTTTACAAAGAATTTACACCAAATATAAAGATGAAGGCTTTATGGTTATTGGTATCCCCTCAAGGGATTTTAAGCAAGAGTTTTCTGAAGAGGCCAAGGTTGCTGAATTTTGTAGCACTGAATATGGAGTTGATTTCCCAATGTTTGCTACAGCGAAAGTGACCGGTGAAAATGCACACCCTTTTTATAAAAAACTCATCGCTGCGTCAGGAAAAGAGCCTAGATGGAATTTTGCTAAATATTTGATTGATCGAAATGGCGAAGTTGTAGATCATTATAAATCTAGAGTAACGCCAGAATCTGAAAAGTTAGTTTCAGCTATTCAGTCAGTGCTCTAGTCGCTTCCTACAATTACTTTTTGAGGTTTGCAGTTAGCAAATATCCCATTATCCAAGACACCTGGTATTAAATTAATTTTTTGCTCCAGTTGAGATGGATTGTCAATTTTCAAATCTTTGATATCTAAAATCTGATTACCTTGGTCAGTTAAAAAATCTTTTCTTAGTTCAGGCAAGCCTCCAATTTTTACAATTTCCCGAGCGACGTAGCTTCTGCTTTTAATCATTACCTCGACTGGAAGAGGGAAATTACCCAACGTTTTAACTAACTTTGATTTATCAACAATACAAACAAACTCATTTGATGCTGATGCAACAATTTTCTCTCTAGTGTGAGCTCCACCACCACCCTTGATAAGATGATGATCAGTATCTACCTCATCAGCTCCGTCGACATATACAAGAATTTCATTTACATCATTTAATTCAAATACCTCAATTCCAAATTTTTTTAATAATTGTGTGGATGCTTCTGAGCTTGATACTGCACCTTTAAATATATGCTTAATTTTTGCTAGTTCTTCAATAAAATAATTAACCGTTGATCCTGTGCCAACTCCGATAATTGAATTCATGTCAATTTTTGGCTTTATATATTCTATGGCTTCAATTGATGCATTTAATTTTGAATTGCTCATTATGGGTATAATACTTAAATTATTATGCGACTTAAAATAAAAAAATCCGACTCATATAAATTTTCTAAAAAATATTTAGATTTAATTCCTAAATCTAGAGTATATGACGTTGCAGAGAAAACACCCGTAACATTTGCTATTAACTTATCAAGTAAATTAAAAAATGATGTTTTTTTAAAACGCGAAGACATGCAGCCAATTTTTTCTTTCAAGATCAGAGGCGCATACAATAAAATTGCCAATTTAAATCAAGAGCAACAAAAAAGGGGAGTCATAACCGCCTCTGCTGGCAATCATGCGCAGGGAGTTGCAAATGCATGTAAAAAATTAAAGGTCCCATGTTTCATTGTAATGCCAGTCACTGCGCCTGAGATAAAAGTAAAGTCTGTTAAAAGATTTGGTTCTAAGGTTTTGCTGCATGGAGATAATTTTGATCAAGCTTCCAAAAAAGCAAGACAAATGGCAACAGAACAAAAACTTGAATTTATTGAAGCATTTGATGATCCATTAACCATAGCTGGGCAGGGTACAGTTGGAAAAGAAATCTTTGATGAGCATAACGATCTAGATGTTATTTTTGTGCCAGTTGGCGGAGGGGGGCTTTTAGCAGGCATAAGTGCTTGGGCAGCTCAAACTCAAACAAAGACAAAGATTTATGGCGTTGAGGTTGAGGATTCGGCATGTTTGGTTGAGGCAATCAAGGCGGATAAAAGAGTCAGGTTACGAGAGGTTGGATTATTTGCAGATGGGGTGGCAGTCGAGCGCATTGGCAAACACAATTTTGATGTTATTAAAGAGTGTGTTGATGGGGTGATTACTGTGAGCATTGATGAACTATGTGCCGCTGTAAAAGATATTTTTGAGGATACAAGAGTTCTTTCTGAGCCCGCTGGAGCTCTTGCCTTAGCAGGGCTTAAAAAATATGCTACAAAAATTTCAAATAAACGTCTGCTAGCTATTAGCAGTGGAGCAAATGTTAATTTTGAAAGACTAAGCTACATAGTTGAGAGATCAGAGGTTGGAGAAAATAGAGAAAAACTTCTCAGCATTAAGATTCCAGAAAAACCTGGAAGTTTTTTAAAGCTATGCAAAGTTTTTGGACGATCACAGATAACAGAGTTCAACTATAGATTTGCTAACAAAATAGATGCCCATGTCCTTGTAGGAATAAAAACTGAAAACGAAGACGCATTCAAGCAGATTAAATCCAAACTTTCGAAGAGTAAGTTTAAATTTAGTGATTTAACAAAGAATCAAATTTCTAATGACCACCTACGACATATGGTAGGAGGGCATAAGAGTATTATTTCAGAAAGAGATTCAGAGAGATTATATAGATGTCAATTTCCAGTAAGACCAGGAGCTTTGATGGGGTTCTTGAAAGACTTTGGCTCTAAGTGGAATATTTCTTTATTTCATTATAGGAATCTTGGAGCTGCGTTTGCCAATGTATTGATTGGGATAGAAGATAAAAATAAGTCTAAGGACGCCTTAGAAAAGCACCTAAAATCCTTGGATTATAGTTTTGTCGAGGAAACAGACAATACAGCGTACAAGGAGTTCTTAAGATAATGATTAAAGAATTTGAAATTTTTATTCCTGATGAAAAAATCGAACTTTTAAATAAAAAGATAGATTTAACTAGATGGCCTGATGAAATTAATGATGAAAGGTGGACCCTAGGTACAAAAAAGTCTTATTTACAAGAAGCAGTTGAAACTTGGAGAAATGGTTTTGATTGGAGGAAGCATGAAGTGAAACTAAATGAAGCTGGCAGTTTTAAATTTAAAACTAAATCAGGACTTGAGCTCCACTACTTACACAAAAAATCTGGCTCAAAAAATGCAATTCCATTATTGCTAACACACGGTTGGCCAGGAAGTGTGCAGGAATTTCTTAAGATTATGCCTTTATTAATGAATGGTAATGATGGAATAGAATTCGATGTAGTCTGCCCAGCTATTCCAGGATATGGATTTTCAGATAAACCAAGCGCGCAAGGAATGAATGCTCAAGAGGTTGCCAAACTTGAAAATGAACTAATGCTTGCTTTGGGATACAAAAAATATATTGCTCAAGGGGGTGATTGGGGTTCAATGATAACTAAATGGATAGCAGAACTATTTCCAGAAAACTGTATAGGCATCCATTTAAACTTAGTCATAGCTTTTCCACCCGATGGACAAGATCCAATGGAGGGAGTTTCAGCCGAAGAAGCTGAGGGTATGAAAAATATAGAAAAATATCAAGCAACAGGATATGGATATTTTGCAATTCAAAGCACTAAGCCTCAAACAGTAGGTTATGGTTTAAATGATTCTCCTGTTGGTCTGGCTGCTTGGATTATTGAGAAATTTCATGGCTGGACAAAAGACAACACAGACAAACTGGTTGTTTCATTGGATGAGATTCTAGCCATTGTATCTTTATATTGGTATACAGAATCCATCACATCCTCGGCAAGATTTTATTATGAGAATGGTCCATTAGGGTTTACATTTAATCCAGTATCCCAGCCAATGGCCGGAGCTATTTTTAAAAATGAAATCGCAAGACCGCCAAGAGTTTGGGCGGAAAAAATCTATAATATTGTCCAATGGAATCAATATTCAGGCGGGCACTTTGCTGCATTGGAGAATCCAGAAATTCTTTCAGATGATATTTTTAGCTTTGCTGCAAAATTAGAAATTTAAAAAATAAATTATCCTATCAAGAAAATTTTTTACTTTGTTGTTCGGAAAAAACAATATCTAGTTTTATATCATGCGATTCATTAATAGAGTGATCGATAAATTGAAAATCATAAATTAAGCCAATCAGCAGAGGTCTATTATTTCTTTCCATGACAGATTCCAAAAATCTGTCATAGTAACCCCCACCATATCCAAGTCTATAGCCGTTTTTATCTACACCAACTGTTGGAATAATAATGATTTCATGATCAATTGGGTTTATTTTGTCCCCGTCTGATGGCTCGAAGATAGCATATTTATTTTTTTTGAGTTTCTTAAAATCTTTGGGAGCAATTAAACTCATTGAATGATTTGGCTCAACCTTCGGAAAGGTCGTTAAGAGATTTTTTTTCAATCTTATGTTGGTAAGAGTTGCTAGATCGACTTCGTTATTTACAGAAAAGTAACTTCCTAGAGTTGTGATAGCACTCAAGCCCAATCCTAAATCAGCATTTCTTAGAATTGTTTTCGAAAGATCTAAGACCTCATATGAATCCAATGTATTTCTTTTTTGGAGGATAGATTGTCTAAATTTTGTTTTCACATTTGTGTTAACTAAAAACCAATTCACCGCTACTCATCGTTACCTGAACCGAAAGCTCAGGTGGTGAAGCTCATACTGCATCAGGCTTCCCTCAATGGTAATGCACAACAGCAGCAGTGGAAAATCACCTTTAAATATATTATCGGTTCAAAGAATCTCGATAAGTTGGCGAATGAACCAGTCAATTTGATTATAAATCAGTTGATATTAAAAAGAGAAGACTATTTTAATTTAGGGACTTCTCAATCTCTGAAACAAGGCTATTTAGGTTTCTTTCTTCACCCTCAGAGAGGGCGGCACCCTCTTGAGGAAGTTGACTTTTAAATGCCAAATCTAGGCTTGTTAGAATTAATGCATTTGATTTATCCGGGATTGAATCTATTTGTTCATTTAATATTTCAGCCGCCTTGATGAGGCCTTCTTTGTCTTTTGGCGGACAAGCAATTGATATCTTTTTACCCATAATCATTAGTTCTAAAACTTCTTTATTGCTCATACGATTTAATAACCTTTGCTAGCTTTGAATTAACCTTTTCAAGCTTTTTGATTTCATTCGCCTGAACAAGTTTATGTTTTTTCCATTCTCTCTCTTTTTTAATGTACGCATCAATGATTCCTTTTTGCTCATTGAATCTTTTTAAAAGCTTTTCGGTACTTTCGATTAAATTATTAATAGAACTTTTTGAATTATCACTCATATGAATATACTAAGTTTAAGTCTTAGTATGTAAATAGGGAAGTTTGAAAAAGAAAAGAGTAGAATGAGCACATGAAAAACAGATATTTAGAAAGAAGAAATAAATTGGGCGCAATGTTGCCTAAAAACTCTGCTGTGGTGATCTCAGGCGCTTCAACACAATACAGAAATGCAGATTCATCACATGCTTTTAGGCAAGATAGTAATTTCTGGTATTTAAGTGGTTTTAATGAAGCTGAATCAACATTGGTGCTTTTAGTTAATGAAAACAATAACGTCCAATCTATTGTTTTTGTTCCAGAAAAAGATGAATTAAAAGAAATTTGGGATGGTTACCGAGCTGGGCCAGAAGGTGCCATGAAAGATCACGGCTTTGATCTTGCTTTCAATAACACTGAAATTGATCAGCGACTACCTGACTTATTAGCTGGACATAATCAGGTTTTTTATCCTGTCGGAAAAAGCAAGACATTAGATGCTGACATTATTGAATGGATTAAATCTGCTAAATCAAAAGATAGGCACAGTTCAGCGATTGATATTGCTGATGCATCATCCAAAGTTGGCAACCAAAGACTCATAAAGGATGAAGATGAAATCAAAATAATGAAAAAGGCTTGCCAAATTTCTGCTGAAGCTCATGTTGAGGCAATGAAGTTTGTAAAGCCAGGCATGACAGAGCAAGAAATGGAGGCATTTTATCAGTACGAATTTTCAAAAAGAGGAGGGCGTTTTTCTGCTTACACACCCATCGTAGCTGGCGGTGAAAATGCTTGCGTTCTTCACTATGTAGAAAACTCAAAACCACTAAAAGATGGCGAGTTACTGCTGGTTGATGCTGGATGTGAATTCGAATTGTATGCATCAGATATTACTAGAACTTTTCCAATTAATGGTAAATTTACCGCTCCCCAACTTGCTATTTATGAAGTTGTTTTAGAAGCTCAAGCGAAAAGCATAGAAGCTATTTCTACAAATAATAATGTTATGGATGCACAAACAATTTCTGAAAAGGTAATCACGCAGGGACTAATTGATCTTGGGATATTGCAAGGCTCAATGGAAGAACTTCATGCAGCTGGAGCTTTCAAGGATTTTTACATGCATAAAATAGGACATTGGTTAGGCATAGATGTTCATGATGCTGGTGACTACATGGAAGATGGCGATTACATGAAGTTCAAGCCTGGAATGGTTACAACCGTAGAACCTGGAATTTATATTTCTTCATCTTCAGACGTTGAAGAGAAATGGAAAGGAATAGGCATTAGAATCGAAGATGATATTTTGGTGACCGCTGATGGCAATGAAAATCTTACTGCCTTTGTTCCTTCTGATCCTAAAGAGATTGAAGCATTAATGGCTTAGAGCTTTTATGTCGCAATCTGTATTGATTTCTGGAGGAGGGATTGTAGGATCCTTTCTAGGTCTCGAGCTTGCGGCAAGAGAAATACCTTTTAAAATTATCGAAAAAAACCCTTTTGCTTCATCAAAAAATGATCATATAAGATCTTTAACTTTGAACTTGAGCGCTAGCGAAAGACTTGAAGGCCTAGGGGTTACAACAGAATCGTCACTCATTAAAAGAATGAAGATATTTGATGGATCTGGATCTGGAAAATTATCGTTTAATTGTAATGAGGCTAACATTGATTATTTAGCGAAGGTTTTTAATTTCAATGATTTAAGAGAAGCTTTGACTGAAAAGGTTGAAAGCTCAGTATCTATTGGCGATGAAATAACTTCTTTTACAGCAATGCAATCAGGTATTCAGGCTAAACTAAGCAATGGTTCAACCATAGAAAGTGATCTACTTGTAATTGCCGAAGGCAGAAATTCCAATTTAGCCAAGTCCATAGCCTCAGAAAATTTTTCTAAAGATTATGAGCAGGTAGCTAAAACATTCTTAGTTAAAATTCCAGAACTGAATAGTGAAGAGGCGATTCAAGTTTTTCATGAAAAAGAAATTTTTGCATTAATGCCTTACAAGAATGGTGCCGAGATGAATCAATTTTCAGTGGTTTGGTCTATGCCAAAAGAGCTTGCCCTTGATTTATCATTAGACAATCTTTCGACTCACTTACAAAAGTTTGAAAAAAAACTGTCTTGTAAAATACAAGCAACTAGCGAATTACTCTCATTCCCGCTTTCAGCTCATCACCTTGATGAATACTGCGATCAAGGTGTTTGTGTAATCGCTGATGCAGCTCACTCCATTCATCCTTTAGCAGGCCAAGGTATTAATTTGGGTATTTCAGATGCGATTATCCTTGCTGAAGAAATTGAGCGAGCAATCAGCGCAGACAAAGATATTGGCCAATTAGCTTTTTTAAAGAAATATGAGCTTAGAAGAAAAACGCTAAATGCATCAATGATTAGGGGAGTCGATTTCCTGTTTAATCTTTTCCAACAAGATAATCCCTATCTCAGATTAGGTCGTAACTCTGGTTTGAAGGTGGTAGACAAGCTTGGCTTTTTAAAGAAAAATTTTATTTTGCATGCATCTGGCATTCAAAAAATTTAAAAAGGTTATTTTTGATCCCAGTAAGAAACCCCTAATTCTCTCAACAGTTCAACCACTTCATGTATGGGCAAGCCCACAATATTGGAGTAACTACCATTTATTTTTTTTATAAACGCAGATCCGTAGCCTTGAATTCCATAACTGCCGGCTTTATCGAATGGCTCCTGGGTTTTGCAATATTCTTTACAATCATCTTCAGTTAACTTTGCAAACTCAACATCTGATGAAACGCTGATAGTATGAAACTTAGCTTGCTCTTTATTTATTATCCCAACAGTCACAGCAGTTATAACTATGTGAGTCTTGTCAGAGAGTTTTAGAAGCATGGTAATGGCATCAGATTCTGATTCTGGTTTCCCAAAAATCTTATCTCCTAAGACGACAATGGTATCAGCAGCAAGCACTGGAAAAGAAGGCATGTTCTCAGTTATAACCTTGCGAACACCTTCCTGACATTTCAATACTGATAATGCTCTGACATTTTCTTGAGGAGTATTAGAGCTATTAATGTTTTCATCAACCTCAATATCGATGATTTTATGTTCGACACCAACTTGCTGCAAAAGCTCAGTTCTTCGAGGCGATTTGGAGGCAAGATAGATCATCCATTACAATTTTAGCAGGAGAACAATATGACCAATCAAAATAAAAGAGTAATTTTAGTAACAGGAGCTAGTAGGGGAGTAGGCAAAGGTATTGCTGAAGGAATGGCCAGAAAGGGAGATATTATTATTTGTGCCGCCAGAAGCCAAAAGAAAGGTTCAACCGTCCAACAATTTGGCTTTGAGATTCAAAGCAGTCTTGATGAAACAGTTGAAAAAATTAAGGCAAAGGGTGCAAATGGAATTGCCTATCCAATTGATCTAAACAATCAAAAAGAAATTTTAGAACTGTCTGGCTATATTAAAAAAGAGTTCGGTAGGCTAGATCTACTTATTCACTCAGCCTGCCAGATTCATGATGATCTAGTGGAGCCTAAACCCTATTGGGAAAAATCTGTTGACCTTTGGTCTGTGATGGATGTTGGGCTCAAGTCTAATTATTTGCTGTCCCATGCATTGACTCCTTTGATGATTGAAAGCAAAGGCAAGTTAATAGTTCAAATTTCTTCTCATGGAGCCATGTGCTATATGCATGGGCCCATATATGGAGCACAAAAAGCTGGCATAGATAAAATGGCATTCGATATGGCTTATGACCTTAAGTCTCATGATATTTGTTCATTGTCTTTGTGGTCTGGAATAGTGAAAGATGAGAAAACTCAGAAGGTGAGCGAAATGCATGGAGAGCAATACGCTGAGTTCTTGAAGGGTGCTGCTAGTCAAGAATATGCGGGCTTGGTGATTAACGAGCTATATGATGATCAAAAACTAATGACATTGTCAGGAAAAACGCTATTGGCTGCAGAAGTTGGAAACCAATATGGGGTTAAAGATATAGATGATTGCACTCCTAAGAGCGATAGAGAAACACTAGGCGGGCCTAGAGACTTTTCAGAAGCAGTGGTTTATTAGTTAGACTTTTTCGCCGCGAGATCTCATATCTTTGAGGACCTCATCAATACCTTTTTTATCTATGATGCGCATGCCTTTAGTGGATAGCTTTAAGGTTACAAACCTGTTTTCTGACTCGACCCAAAATTTATGCGTATGGAGGTTAGGAAAGAACTTCCTTTTCACTCGGTTATTCGCATGGGAAACGTGATTACCGCTTTGTGGCATCTTCCCTGTTACTTGACATACTTTACTCATAGAAACGCGATTTTATAGGACATAGAGAGTCTTAGCAAGATAGAATTAACAAGAATGAAAAATTTATTTTTACTTAGGCATGCCAAATCTAGTTGGGGTAATGCAGCACTTGGAGATTTTGACCGTCCATTATCAAAAAGAGGAATATCCAACGCAATTCAATTGTCTGAATACATACAAAAACATAGCATTTCATTTGATCTTGTTTTATCTAGTCCAAGTGAAAGAACACAATCAACCCATGATCTTGTGTTGAGCTCTCTTGATCCTATTCCAACAAGCAATTTAAAAGAATGCATTTATCATGCATCAGCATCAAGCCTCATCCAGTTAATTACAGAGCAAGATGACGAGATAAACAATTTACTAATCATCGGACATAATCCCGGGCTGCATATTCTTACAGAAACATTAACCAATGAATCCATTGTGAAATTCCCAACCTGTGCTTTTGCAAAAATTACTAATTTTAATCATTGGAAAGATGTAGATACTGGTATATTAACTCTCGAAGCAGTAATTACTCCCAAGGAGCTCAATCATGATTGATTTGAAAGTAAAAATTCTAAATCCACTCATTGGTGATTCCATTCCATTGCCAGAATACTCTACAGAAGGTTCAGCAGGATTAGATTTAAGAGCATGCGTTGAGGAAAGTTTTAAGCTAAAACCTCAAGAGTGTAAATTAATCCCTTTAGGTTTTTCTATTTATATAGAAGATCCAACCCTGTCAGCTTTGGTAATTCCAAGATCTGGTCTTGGCTCGAAACATGGAATTGTTATGGGGAACTTGGTGGGATTAATTGATTCTGATTATCAGGGCGAGCTTAAGGTGCCACTATGGAATAGATCATCTGAAGATTTTTTAGTAAGCAGTGGCGATAGAATTGCTCAGATGATTCTTGTACCCATAAAGCAAGCTAAATTAAGAGTGGTAGAAGACTTCTCTGAAACAGAGAGGGGAAATAAAGGATTTGGTAGTTCGGGGGTTGAGTAAGAGCTTATTTGTCTTCTTCGCTTTCACCATCTGATTCAACAGCAGTTTCTGCTTCAGCATTGTCTTCAGAAGTCTCTTCTTCAGCAGCTTCTTCGACTGCCTCTTCAACTTCAGCTACCTCAGCAGCTGTTTCTTCGACAATCTCTTCAACAGGAGTCTCCACGACTTCTTCTGCCACTTCTTCTACAGCAGTTTCCGCAACTTTAGCTTCAGGTTTTTTAGCTGAAGGCTTTGAGGCCCCTGATGCACCAAAACGATCTTGGAATTTCTTAACTCTTCCACCAGAATCAAGCATCTTTTGCTTTCCGGTATAAAATGGATGACATTTAGCACAAACGTCCAATGACAAATTATCTTTCAATGTACTCATTACAGGCAGCACGTTACCACAGCTACATGTTGTAGTTATTTCTTGATAATTGGGATGTATGTCTGTTTTCATAATAAAATCAAATTTGGATGAGCACTATACCAAATACAGTTAGGTTTACAAACACATATGAGTAAATTTTTTTACAATGTAGCTATAGCTGTCCCACTCAGACAAGCCTTTACCTATCACTCAAACCAGCAGATTATTCCTGGCACCAGAGTGGCTGTTAAATTTGGCAGAACCAATAAGCTGGGTATAGTGACAGAGGTCATTGGCGAGACAGACATCAAGACTAAACCCATTCATATGGTGTTAGATGATTTGCCAATCTTTTCTAAAACTGAGCTAAAAATTTTTAAATGGGCGTCTGATTATTATTTGCATCCAATAGGTGAAGTAATTAACTCCTTTTTGCCAACAAATCTTAGACAAACAAAGAATACTTTTGAGACTGAAGCGATAGAGGGTAATAAAGAAATCATAGAACAGAACTCAGAGTTTGAAACAGCTCTCAATTCTGAACAGATTAAAGCTGTAAAGTTTTTGAATGAATTAAAAGGATTCATGCCAACCCTTTTACATGGAGTAACAGGCTCAGGTAAGACAGAAGTTTATATAAGATGCATTTATGAACAATTGTTAAATAATGGATCAGTCTTAGTTCTAGCTCCTGAGATTGCTTTAACTCCTCAGCTTGAGAGCAGGGTGAGAAATCAATTTGGAGATTTGGTTGGGATTTATCATTCCAAAATGACACCATCCGCTCGTTATAAAGCTTGGAAAAAATTTCGAAGTGGTGAGCTTAAAGTCATTATTGGGACTAGATCTGCTGTAATGATGCCTGCACCAAAACTTGGACTCATCATTGTTGATGAAGAGCACGATGCCTCATACAAGCAACAAGAAGGCTTTAAATTTTCTGCAAGAGACATTGCAATCAAGAGAGCGCAGATAATCAAAATCCCAATTATTCTAGGTTCGGCAACACCATCTCTAAGAACACTTAAGCTGGTTGAAGAAAAGAAATTTCAAACTGTAAGCTTAACTAAAAGAGTTACCCAAAAAAGCCCACCAAAATTCTCTATCCTCGATATCAATGAGGTGAAGTTAGTAAGCGGCTTAGCTCCTCAGGCCATAGAAGCCATTAGTCAAACCTTAACGCAAAAAAAACAAGCCATGATATTCATCAATCGACGTGGCTTTGCACCTCAATTTATATGCTCTTATTGTGACTGGAAAGCTATGTGTAACAGCTGTGATTCAAGCTTGGTATTTCATCATCAAGCCGCTCGACTGATTTGTCATCGCTGTGATTCAGCTTTTGGTGTTCCCACTGATTGTCCAAGCTGTTCCAAAGCGCAACTATCTTTTCTTGGCACTGGCACAGAGCAACTTGAGGCAACATTAAAAGAACTTTTTCCCAAGACTGCAATTCATCGAATGGACCGAGACTCAACAACAAAAGCCGGTTCCTTGGAAACAATTCTTTCAGAAATAAATAATTCAGATACAGGTATTTTGATAGGCACTCAAATGTTAATCAAAGGGCATGATTTTCCAAATTTAGAGTTAGTTGTAACCGTGGATGTTGATCAAGGCATCACAAGCTTAAACTCATCTGCAGTAGAGGAAATGGGGCAGCAACTCATTCAGGTCGCTGGAAGGGCAGGACGCTCAGATGGTAACGCAACAGTCTTGGTTCAATCAAGGTATGTGAATGATGAAAATTTATTACAACTAAAGAGCGGGAATTATTTAAACTTTGCAAAATCTTTGATGGAGCAACGTCAAGCAACCAATCAACCTCCATATACTTTTGAAGCTACTATTAAAGCCTCATCTCCCAAAGCTCAAACTAATATAGAAATGTTGACTTATGCAAAGCAATTTATAGACTCTAGCAAATGCGTGCTTATCGGTCCCATCCCAGCAATGCAATCTAAGGTTAGGGGCTCTTATCATCATCACTTACTTATTCAGACTAAAACAAGAACTGGTTTAAACAAACTTTTAGTTCATTTATCAGATTTTCTTTCTAAAGATAAAAATACTATCTCCCAGAAGGTTCGCTGGAGTATAAATGTTGATCCGCTAGAGTTTTAGATATTGAAAGTTTGACCCACCAATTCTTCCGATAGGCCCCAAAGCTTGTGTGCCTCTTCAAGATTTTTTGAGTAAGAAGAGGATTTGTGTATTTTTGAATCAACAAAGTATTCGCCCGTAACCCCATCATCCTGCTTGGTTGCAAGATAGATTATGCTTTCAGCTCCCTTTAATGGCGATCTAAAGAATGGCCTTAGAATTAATCTTAGGGGTTTGCTATACCAAGCTTTATTTTGACTACCAAGTGAAGTATTCACACCTCCTGGATGAATAGCATTAACTGAAATATTTTCAGTAGATAGTTTGATTGAGAGGTATCTTGTGAAAAGCAAGTTTGCCAGTTTAGATTGTCCGTAAGGTTTTAAGCCTTGTCCAAAATTATTTTTAAAATTGATATCTTCCCATTGCATTTCTTTTACAAATGAATGAGCAGCAGAAGAGACATTCACAATCCTTGTCTCATCATCACCCTTTAATTTTTTAAGAAGCAGGTTTGTAAAAAGAAAATATCCAAGATGATTAACTGCGAATGTATTTTCAATGCCTTCATCAGTTTCATGATATGAAGTATTCACAACACCGGCATTGTTGATGAGGACGTCAATATTTGCACATAAATCATTAATTTTATTGGTGCATTTTTTAATAGAATCTTGATCTGAAAAATCACAATATACTGATTGGACTTGAGTGCTTGGAGATATATCTTTAATTTCTGCAAGAAGCTCATCTGCAAGTCTTTGATTTCTATAGGTAAATAATAGTTTTGGATTTTCTCTAGAAAGTTCAATAGCTGCAGCCTTACCAATACCATTTGTAGCTCCAGAAATGACGACTGTTTTATTATTTAGATTCCACATTAGATAGAAATTTGAATTATTTGGCCTGGGTAAATGCTTTTATTTTTTAGGTTATTCCAATTGATGATTTCATCAATAGTAACACCAAAACGAATGGCAATCTCTGAGATTACATCACCTTTTTGAATCTCATACTCAACATATTTTGGAAGAGATGCCATAAAAGTATTTGGTTTTGGTTTTTCTTTAAAATAATTATGTATTCCCAAAAAGATACTTCTGGCTATCATTCTTCTTCCGGCTTTGCCCTCTAATCTTTTGGCATCATCAGGGTTTGAAATAAAACCCGATTCTATAAGAACCGATGGAATGTCTATTGATTTTAAGACCCTGAAATCTGCAAATTCTACGTTGGGTTTATGCATTTTTGTGAAGGGATCTTTTTTTAATTGCTCTAATATTTTTTTTGCTAAAATGACGCTGTTATCTATTTTAGCTTCATAGGCTATTTGATAAAGAGTCCTGGCTGCATCTTCATCAAAATCTCTCACATCTAACTTACCAATTTTTGAGTTAACTTCTGGACTGGAGGTTAATTTATTCTTTGAAAGGGTTTCGGCTGTAATTGAGGATGCTTCTTCTGACCAGACATATACAGATGCACCTTTAACAGATGAAAGTCTAAATCCATCAGCATGAACAGAAACAAATAAATCAGCACCAAGCTTTCTAGCATTTTGATATCTATCATCTAAATCTACATATCTATCATCGGGTCTTATCATAACTGGCTTATACCCGTAAGTATTTTTTAAAGTGCGCTCTAATTCTCTAGCAATTAAAAGTGTTACATCTTTTTCTAGTATGTTCTTACCAACCGCTCCTGGATCTCTTCCGCCATGACCTGCGTCAATTGCTACAATAATATCTCTTAAATTTTTAGAGATTTTTTTATCTCTTTTAATTTCAAGTATTAAATCAATACGATCCTTATGTTTCACTTGCCAAGGTTTTTTCCAATACACAGACCCTTTTAAATCAATCACAATGCGGACAGTGCTCCCAACTTCACTGGCTCTTATTAACCTTATAGGAGAGAATGATTGAGATTTTATTGGCTCTTTTAAAGAAGTTTCCTTGAGGTCAATTACTATTCTTGACGGATCATCTAAGGCATAGGAATTAATTAACGCAATCTTCTCCAGATTAAATACTATTTTTAAATTTCCAGATTCAAGCTCAGAAATATTGCTGAAAGATACTTTATTAGCAGCTTCAGTTGTCAGAGTAAAAATAAAGAAAATCCCGAGCAGAAATTTTAAATTATTTATTTTCATAATAAGCTTTAATGCTAGATTCAATCTCAATATCCTTACATTTTATTGAGGCATGTCTTGCCATATGGTCATGGTCTAGATTGATTATAACGTCGACATCTCTATCTGTCTGAAGATTTTCTGGCCATTCAATAAAAATAACTTTTTGCATATCAGTCTTTCTATCAAGGTTTAATACTTCAACATCTTCAAGGGAATTTATTCTATATAAATCTACATGCAAAAAAAGCTTTCTATCTATTTCATACTCTTCACATAGGGTGTATGAGGGGCTGGTCACCACATCTGTCCAATTGAAATGCTGAAGAATACCTCTTACCAAAGTTGTTTTTCCAGCACCTAAATTACCATTTAAATGAATTTCAAAATTTTTAAAATCATAATTTTGAATAGTATTCCCAATAGCTGAGCCTAAAAGCAATGTTCTAGATTCATTCTTTAGTTTGAGTTTTAGCATTGAAGATTAATTCAAGAATTTTCTTATATAAGAGATCAGTTCACCGGCAGCCAGCCCTATTTCGCCAACATCTTTGACAAACTCTTCACCAGCTCGAGCATGAATTTCAACTCCAGTTTTTGCTGCCTCAAATGGAGCTAATCCCTGAGCAATTAATGACCCAATGACTCCAGAGAGAATATCACCAGAGCCTGCAACAGCTAATTCTGGCCCACCAGAAGAACAAAGGTAAGCATCATTTTTGTTACAAATAATCGTTCCGTTACCTTTAAGGACGATGATGCATCCATATTTTTTTTGCAATGCTTTTGCTGATTTTATTCGATCTTTTTGAATTTCGTTGACCGCGATATTTAACATCTCAGCTGCTTCACCTGGATGAGGAGTGAGCACCGTTTCGTTATGAAGTTTTATTTTAGAAAAAGCCTTATGGCTTAGCAATCTCAGAGCACCAGCATCTAAAAGAGTGGGGATGTTGTTGTCAGCAACATGGACAAGTAGCTTATATAGTATTTGTTCCGACCAGTAGTTTTTAAACATTCCAGGTCCGGCAACAACTGCATCAGGCCAGTCTAAATTAGCTTCTATGTCTTGAGCATTGTCTGCCCCAGATACCATCACTTCAGGATTTCTTGCTAAGCTTGCAGAGACGTGAGACTTTCTAGTGAGGAGCTTTACAAGCCCAGCTCCAGTTTTTAGTCCAGACTCTGAAGACATAATGCCGGCACCCCCAAAACCCTCATCCCCTGCAATTATCAAAAGTTTGCCATGATCTCCCTTATGAGAATTTTCTCTTCTTTTAGGAATATTTTTCTTAATATCCTCAAAAGAGAGTTCGTTAACTGTTGGGCTGACATTTTTTTCCATACCAAGTCCGAGATCTTTTAATATTAGCTTGCCACAATAATTCTTACCTTCATTGATTCGCTGTCCAAGTTTATAACCAATAAAAGTAATTGTTTTATCTGCATTAAAGCATGCTTTAGATATTTCTCCAGTATTGCTATCAAGTCCAGTTGGGACATCTATGGCTACTTTAGATTCAAACTTATTACAGTCAGACAAAATTTCCTCTAACTTGCTCCCCAAATCTATTCTTCCACCTATTCCAAATATTGCATCCACTATAACGGTTTTACTAGAAATATCTTTAAGTGTTTTTGCATTAATAAAGTCTGAATCTTCTGCAATTTTAAATGCATGCTCGCATAGGGGAGATTTCTTTGCATGGCCTAGTACATCTATAAATTTAACAGATTTTTTCAACTCACTTAGACCAATGCCTATGAAGTATCCGTCTCCACCATTATTGCCCGGCCCACACAAAATTAAAAATTCTGATGTTGGATAATCTGTATTTAACACCTCAACAGTCCGCTTGGCAGCCTCAATCATTGCCCGCTGGTCGTCACCCTCCTTAATAAAAGAACTTTTCTCAAAAGCTTTGACCTGCTCAGCAGTATAAATACTATTCACTTAATGAAAGATTACCTTCTGCTAATCTGTCTGAGTGGTATGAGCCAATCCACAAAGATCCATTATGTGGCAAACCAACAGTTCCCACTCCCATATTTTTGCTTTTAAATTTATAGGACTTAACCAAGGAAAGATCTGAAAGAGATAATTTGTTCACTGAAAAAGGAAGCGTGCAATTAACTGTTTCGGCACACCCCAAAGATTCTGCAACAGAATGATCATGATTAGTAACCCATGCAAAGCCACCTTTGATAACCACGTTATCAGGTGAATTGTGTTCGTAAATTCCAAGGGATTGTTTTGAATTAAGATCAAATAGAATACTTTTATCCCCCAAGTTGTAATTCACAATGAGATTATTATTTTTTTGATCTAACGCAATGCCATTTGGGAAAGAGCCAGCTGTGTAATTTAGTTCCTCAAATTTATTATCCTGAGTCCATTTAACAACCATGCCTGTATCTGATTTGGCAAATACATTCCACAAGGCACTTATCATTGAGAAATTAGATTCAAACATATGAGAGGCATAGAAGTTTCCAGACATATCCAATGAAACATCATTGAAATAATATTTTCCATCAACATCAACACAGCCCTTCCACTCAAGCAACCAACCATCTTCTTCTAACAGTTCAAACATCTCTATGCTTTCATTTGGATAGTGACTGACCACTGCAAGTTGCTGCTTTCCATCCTCTCTCTGAACTAAATCAATGCCATGAGGACCAAAGGGAATGCTTGGATCTCTAGAACAGTCACCAGAGCCCCATTCATTTTCCCCAAAAGCAATCTTAGCTAGAGATCTAGTTTTATCTTTTATGTTAAAAAAACTTAATTTTCCAGCTGTCATTTCAACTAATGGTGCCATTCCGCCAAACTCGGCCACAATTAAAAAATTTCCATCTGGAGTTAGCGCCAAATCTTCAGGATTCATAAAATTACAATAGACTTTCAGCTCTTCATTGTCTTTACATCCATCTAACGGCTCAATGCTATTTTCATTTCCAAGCCATAAGATTGCAATAACACTCAATGTCAGCGCCCCTAAAATAGTTATTATTGTTTTTTTTATTTTGTTTCTTCCCACTTTTGTAAATAATCATTTATTAAAGAGACCAGTTCTAGTGGAGAATCGAGCGGGACATGGTGAGCCGCATCCTCAATTACTTCGACTGTCATAGAGTCTTTAAAAGCTTCTCTGATATATTTCATTATTTTTGATTCTAATAATAGGCTTTTACCGCCAGCAATAAAAAGTGCTGGGCATTTAAATTTAAATTCATAATTGTGTAGGCGCCTAAGAGTGGCAAAGAGCTTGTCATCAAATCGCCATCTCCAGCCTTCTTCAACATCGAAAACTGAGTGCTCTGCAATGTATCTAAGATACCAGCCATTTTCGCAGTCCTGGGGAGGCATTAGCCTAAATCTTTCGATGATAGAAACTTTGTCAGGGTAGTATTTGATTCTTCTTAGAGGACCAGTGCTTTGATGTTTATCATAGTCATATGTTGGTGGGCGAATAGGAGAATCAATCATTATTACCCCATGAAAAAGATCTGGAAATTCACTTGCCATAAATCCTGCAACATGTCCGCCAAGTGAATGACCTACAAGGTAAATTTTTTTATCATTGCTAACAATTTTTTCTTGATTAATGATTGCAATCAAGGCTTCGCTAAATTCTTCAAAATTATATGCATTTCTATGATCAGACTCTCCCATTCCAGGAAGGTCAGGGGCAATAACAGAAAATTTATTATTTAATAGAGGCCCAATCGGATCCCACCATTTCTTGTGTGCTCCTGTGCCATGAATAAGAAGAATAATGTCTTGTGCATCTTTTCTATCCCAGACTTGATAGGCAAGCTTGCCAAGTGGATGATTGAGATTTTCTTTTCTTGGATCTTGAGAGATAGCTGAATGAAACCAGTCTGGGGCATCTTTTATATCATTTGAAAGTGAATCTGTAATTTCCATTAAGGTGTATTCTAAAGGATAATAAAAAACCATACTATTGAAATAAATTATGACAATACCCATCAAGCCAGCAGCGACAGTTATTCTCATGCGCGAAGCAAAAGAAGGTGATTTTGAAATATTTATGGTCAAGAGAAGCAGCAGACCTCCTTTTGGGAGTCTTTATGTTTTTCCAGGAGGCAAGTTAGATCCAGAAGACTCTGACTCTGACTTATATCCATACCTTGAGGGAATGGATGATGTGGCAGCCTCTAGACAGTTGGGAATTAAAGACAACGGTCTATCATTTTGGGTTGCTTGTATCAGGGAGTGTTTTGAGGAGGCAGGGGTGTTACTTGCTAATCCCGATGATTCAATCATCCAAGACAGCGAAAAGCTAAGCAAGATGAGACGAGAGCTTAATAATAAAGAAATTACTTTTAAAGATATTTGTATGTCTGAATCCCTAAGATTAAGAGCTAAAAATATTGTGCCTTGTGCGCATTGGATTACCCCAGCAATTGAGCCAAAAAGATTTGATACTAGATTTTTTCTTGCCAAGGTAAATGCTAAACAATTAGCCAGTCATGATGGTTTTGAATTAACTGAGAGTTTTTGGATCAAACCCGCAGACGCTTTAGTAAAATTAACAAATGGAGAAATGAACATGATTCTTCCAACCATAAAAAATATTGAAAAGTTAGCTGAATTTTCTTCTAGTGAAGAGGCGTTTAATTATTTTCAAGGCTTAGGAGATAACGCAATTCCCCCAATACTACCAAAATTTATTAAAAAAGATGGAGAGTGGATTGGCTTTCTTCCTGGAGAGGAGGGGTATGACAATGCCTAGATTATTTATTGAGCGAGTTACAGCCTCCAATGGCAGTGTATTTACTGGCCCTGGTACTAATAGCTACTTGATTGGCAAAGAGGATGTAACTTTAGTTGACCCAGGCCCTAAAATAGACGCTCATATAGAAAACTTAATTAATCTTGGTGAGGGTAAGATTCAGCGTATTTTAGTAACCCATACTCATCGCGATCATTCTCCTGCAGCAAAGGTTTTAGGTGAAATTCTTAACGTTCCATTGATGGGTCGATTGCTTAAAAAAGACGATTCTCTGCAAGATAAAACTTTTAAGCCTGACCATATCCTTGAGCATGGAGACTTAATTAAAACAGATGAATACACTATAGAGACAGTTCACACTCCTGGGCATGCTTCAAACCATCTGTGTTACTTAATTCAAGAAGAAAAAGTAATGCTTACAGGAGATCATATTATGAACGGTTCCACGGTTGTCATTGCCCACCCTGATGGATCCATGAAAGATTATTTAAGATCTTTGGCGCTATTGCGTAATTATGATTTCAATAAAATAGGTCCTGGCCATGGTGATTTTTTAGAAGACCCTATGGCGGTAGTTGATTGGATCATCAATCATAGATTAGAGAGGGAAGGGAAAGTTATTTCTAAGTTAAAGCTTTTTTCAAGTGTTACATCTGAAGATTTGGTATCAAGCGTCTATGATGATGTTGACCCAAAGCTTCATCCTATTGCAATTTGGAGTCTAGAAGCACACTTATACAAATTGCTCGAAGATGGAACAGCAACTTTTAATACGACAAATAAAACCTGGTCATTTAAATAGAATAAATGTTTTCTTTCATTCTTGGATGCTTATATTTAATTTCATCCCTCATCATTCTTTTTTTAATAAAAGAGAAATTTAATATTTTTGGATTTATTTATAATCCAAACAACAGGAAGTTTTTAGTAATTTTTGATACCCCATTTTTGTTGATAAGCTTTGGTGCAATTATTGAAGAAGCTCACTGGTTTGTTTTAGTGATATTTTTTATGCATGCGCTTAATACCATGACGCTCTTAATTAAACCTGATATTTTTTATCACTCGAAAGGAGAAATGCATTTAATAGAAGAGGAATCCCTGAATAATTATTTGGTAATAATGACTTGTGTGGTTGGAATAGGGTGTTTATTGGTTAGTTATTTTTAAGTTAACTTTATTTACAATTAAATCCTCAACCACACTTGGATCAGCTAAAGTGGATGTATCACCAAGTTCATCAAACTCACCACCAGCAACCTTTCTTAGAATCCTTCGCATGATTTTTCCCGATCTAGTCTTTGGGAGTCCCGGAGCCCATTGAATAAGATCAGGTTTTGCAATTGGGCTAATTTCTTTTGCAACAAAATTCTGTAGCTCGACTATCAAGCTTTCTTTCTGTTCCTCTCCAACCATGAGTGTCACAAATGCATAAATACCTTGGCCTTTTATTGGATGCTCAAAACCCACAATTGCCGCTTCAGCAACTTTCTCATGCAGCACCAAAGCGCTCTCTATCTCAGCCGTCCCAAGTCTGTGTCCAGATACGTTTAATACATCATCAACTCTACCAGTAATCCAAAAGTATCCATCGCCATCTCTTTTAGCGCCATCACCAGTAAAATAGGCATTCTCATAAGTTGAAAAATATGTATCAATCATTCTTTGATGATCTCCATATACACTTCTTATCTGGCTTGGCCAGGATTGAGTGATGATCAGATTACCAGATTGCTCTCCCTCTAAAATAACCCCATTTTCATCAACAAGCTCAGGCTTAACTCCAAAAAATGGCAGAGTTGCTGAACCTGGCTTAACTGGTGTGATGCCCGCAATGGGAGAAATCAAGACAGATCCTGTTTCTGTTTGCCACCAGGTATCAATAATATGACAGGCCTCATTGCCGACTACTTTAAAGTACCATTCCCATGCTTCAGGATTAATTGGTTCACCCACTGTTCCTAGAATACGAAGGCTTTGCCTGCTCGTTTCAAGTACATGCTTATCTCCTTGTGCCATTAAAGCTCTTAGAGCGGTGGGCGCTGTATAAAAAATGGAGATTTGATGTTTATCACAAATTTCCCAGAATCTAGAGGGACTAGGGTATGTTGGAATGCCCTCAAACATTAAGCTGGTGGCTCCATTAGATAGAGGCCCATAGAGGATGTAGGTATGGCCAGTAATCCATCCAACATCAGCAGTACACCAATATCTGTCATTAGTTTCATAGCCAAAAAGATATTTAAAGCTTAAATGTGCCCCCAGCAAGTATCCTCCGGTGGTATGCATTACACCTTTTGGCTTTCCTGTTGAGCCAGACGTATACAATATAAATAATGGGTCTTCTGAATCCATTGGTTCGCACAAGCACTCGCTTGATGCTTCTGCAAACATTTCTTCATAATTTATATCCCTGTCTGCCACCCAATGAATATTTTCATTAGTTCGCTTGATAACAAGGCAATGGTCAACTCCTGGACAATCTAGCAAGGCAGCATCAACATTCTCTTTTAGAGGAATTTTTTTCCCACCTCTAATAGCCTCATCTGCTGTGATAACTAGGCTGCAATCTGCATCTAAAATTCTGTCCTTCAGCGATTCTGAAGAAAACCCCCCAAATACTACTGAGTGGATGGCGCCAATTCTTGCACATGCCAACATTGCATATGCTGCCTCTGGGATCATTGGCATATATATACATACCCTTGACCCTTTCGAGGCTCCTAAATTCTTTAAAATATTCCCGAATTTACAGACATTAAGATGTAAGTCAGCATAGGTAATTTCTTGAGATTGATTCGGATCATCTCCTTCCCAGATAAGCGCAGTTTTGTCTGCGTGAAATTTTAAATGCCTATCAATGCAGTTATAGGCAATATTGATTTTGCCTCCTTCAAACCATTTCGAATCAGCAAATTTATTATTATGAACGCTGGTAAAGGGCTCTATCCATGCTAAGTTCTCTTTAGCTTGTGCTCCAAAGAAAGTTTGAGGATCTTCAATGGATAATTGATACATCGCATTGTATTCATCTAAGTTTCTTATGAATGGATTATCGAGATTTTTAGGAGGCAGGTATTTTTTTTCAGCCATAAAATTCTATTAGCTTTTTATAAAATAGAGGGTTGGGGATTGATAAAATTTTTCCCCCTAGGATCAGACATAATTTTGCTAATTAGCATGTCATAATCAGAACCACCGCTCTCAAGATCAATATCTGATGCATTAATAATTAACAAAGGTGCATTTTCAAAATATAAAAAGAATTTTGAGTAGGCATCATTTAGTCTTTCTAAATAATCAATGGTTAAAAATTTTTCATCAGGATTGCCGCGTTTGTTTATCCTCTCTAACAAAACTTCTACTGGAGCCTGAAGATAAATAACTAAATCTGGCGAAGGAGCATCAATGGTTAAATGTTCATAGACCTTGTCGTATAAACCCATTTCTTCCTCGGATAAAGTTACTTCAGCAAATAATCTGTCTTTTTGAATTAAGAAATCAGCAACACGCACAGGCTCAAATAATGACCTTTGTTTTAGATCCTCAATTTGCTGCATACGTTGAAACAAGAAGAACAATTGAGTTGCCAGCGCAGACTGCTTTGGATTTCTATAAAAACTTTTAAGAAAAGGATTTTCTGCAGGTTGCTCTAAAAATACATCATAATTGAAAGTCTCAGCAATTTTATGAGCAAGTGTAGTCTTCCCAACACCAATTGGTCCTTCAATCGCTATATATTTTGGAAGCGGAGCTTCCTGTAAAGCTGGTTCCATAAGGTTTTTACTTTGTTTGGTAAAGATTAGCTTAACTCTTCCAAGAAACCAAATTTTTTCTCAACTGGACCGCTCCTTGATTCTCTTAATGACTTCAGTAACTCAATTTTACCCGGTCGATTAATCTTTTGAAATTGAGTCCACCAGTCGCCCATACCTTGAGAATCTCTTGCAGCTTCTTCCCTTAAAAGTAAGAAGTCATAGGCAGCTCTAAAGCGAGGATGGTTTAAAACCTTATATGGCTGGTGCCCTAAACGAGTTTCAAGCTTTAATTGTAGCGACCAAATATCTTTAATGTATCCATGAAATTTTCTTGGCACAGCAGTCAATACTTGTTGCTCTCTAATAATTCTATCCATGCTTCTAAAAAATCTTCTCAAGTTGAGACTTCCTTTTTCTTTGGATGCATCAATAAGTCTTGGCCAAAGTAAGGCAGCAATTAGAAACCCTGGAGTGACAGATTTTGATGCCTTTAATCGATTATCAGTATTAATAAGTGCAGCATGCTGAAACCTCAAACCAAATGAGTCTTCAGCATACCCATCTGTATTGATTAAATGCTTTAAAACACCAAATGCATCCAGCTTATTAAAATTATCTAGAGCTTTTTTTGTAAGAAAAATTTTACAAAACTCATCAAACATCCTTGCATTAGAAATATTTCCTAGCAAATGACCTTTTTGATATATGGCCTCTTTCACATCATTGGCAATTTTAAAATTGAGTTTTGAGCTGAATCGAATGGCACGTAAACTTCTTACAGGATCTTCCTCAAATCGAATCAGGGGATCACCAATTGAAACAAGAATTTTTTTTTGTATATGCTGAAGACCGTTATGAAAATCACATAAGTGATTTTCTATAGGATCAAAATATAGTGCGTTAATAGAGAAGTCTCTCCTAATGCAATCTTCTTCCAGAGTCCCCCAAACATTATCTCTAAGGATTTTACCTTCTGAATCTTTAACAACGCCGGAGCCGTTATCTTGTTTTGAAGCATTTGCTCTAAAGGTTGAAACCTCAATTAATTCATTTCTACTAAAAACATGAACCAATCGAAACCTTTTACCAATAATTCTGGATGACCTAAAAATTTTTCTTACTTCTTCAGGTGTTGCGTCTGTTGAAACGTCAAAATCTTTTGCTTTTATTCCGACTAGTGAATCACGTACACATCCGCCAACCAGATATCCCTGAAAGCCAGATTGTTTTAATTTTTTAACCACCTCAATGGCAAGAGGGCTAAATTTGTTTTCCTTAAGGATTTTTGGGGTTTTTACTGAAGATGCTTTATTTTTATTATTCAAAAGCTTAAAAGAAACTTGTTTGAGCTAGATTACTAACCACCAAGTTGTTTTTCTTTGATTTCATCAAGTGTTTTGCAATCAATACAATGTGTAGCAGTCGGACGAGCCTCAAGTCTTTTTACTCCTATTTCTATTCCACAAGCATAACAGTATCCGTAGTCATCTTGTTTGATTTGTTCTAAGGAGCCTGCAATTTTATTAATAAGTTTTCTTTCTCTATCTCTTGTTCTAAGCTCAAAAGCAAACTCTTCTTCTTGTGAAGCCCTATCGATTGGATCGGCATATGACTCACCTTTATTTTTAAGATGATCAAAAGTTTTTTGCATCTCTTCTCGCAAATGTTCACGCCACTCAATTAAAACAGCATTAAAGTGTTTCTTCATTGCAGCGCTCATATACTTTTCACCTTTGCGGCCTTTATAGGAAGATATTGGAGTAGTTCTTTTTTTAGCAGTAGATTTTTTTGCAGGGGTCTTTTTCGCTGCAACCTTTTTTACTGCTACCTTTTTTGCTGGAGCTTTTTTTGCTGCAGCTTTTTTTGCTGGAGTTGCTGGAGTTTTTTTGGCAACTGTTTTTTTAGCAGTAGATTTTTTTGTATCTGCTTTTTTTGGCATATTCTATTTAATAAAAGTTTTTAGGCGCATGAAATTATCAGAAAGCGGGGTAATAAGCTAGCTTTTTTTATAATTATTTAATACTTCTTGGTATCCTTCACGAGTAAGTCTGGGTCCAAAGGTTTCTACAACCTTTGATGCTCCATAATTTGCAAATTCAGCGCAGGACCTAAGATCATGATTTTGAAGCAACGCATATAAGAAGCTACCTGCAAACATATCTCCAGCACCATTGGTATCAACAGGTTCAATATTTACCTTGGGAGTGTGAATTATTTCGTCACTTGTAATCACCGAACTACCTTTTTCTCCAGTAGTAATTATTGAAGTGTAAGGCTTCTCTTGGAGTTTGGTGAATGCCTCATCAATATTTTCTGCATCGACAAAGGCCATGGCCTCATCATCATTGCCAAAAATATAGTCCAAGCCAAAAGATTCCATTTCGTGAAATTTATCTTTAAACCCCATGACAATTCCTGGATCAGATAATGAAAAAGCTATTTTTACATCTGGAAAATTTTGAAGATGATTAAGAGCCTGCAAGGTAACTTTATAATTTTCCTCACTTGTAACCATGTACCCCTCAATATAGAAAATTTTAGAATTTGCTATCTGGCTTAGATCTAGATCATTGTCATCCATCAATGAGCTAACATTTAGTGCGGTGGTCATTGTTCTTTTTGCATCTGGAGTAACCAGGATCAGGCATTTTCCAGTTGGAATAGTGCTAGAAGGGGCCATATTTCCTTTGTGACCAACACCAGCCTCTTTCAAGCTTTCAAGGTATCTTATTCCATCTTGGTCATCAGACACTTTGCAGGTATGGAAGCATTTTGCACCAAAGCTTGCCGCTGCAACAAGACTATTCGTTGCAGATCCACCACAATCTGAGACAGTGTCTGCTCCAGAGGCAATAAGTCTATCAATTATTGGAGCATGTTCCTCAGCACTTGAAAGTGTCATTTGATCAATTTCTAAACCAAGCTCAGAAATAAGACTGTGCTCAACTTTAAATACAGTATCTACAAGAGCATTTCCAATTGCACTAATATCATTTTTCATTTTTATAATTCCTTAACTGCTTCTTCAATCTTACTTTTAGACTTATCTATTATAGATTGATCATGTGTTGACGATATAAATCCAGCCTCATATTTTGAAGGAGCGAAGTATATACCACGATCTAAAGCTGCATAAAAAAACTTCTTAAACATGTTGTCATCACTCTTAACAACATCTTCAAAATTCTTTGGTATATGCTCGCTAAAGAAAAAACCAAACATACCGCCTATAGAAGAGGTTGAAAATGGTATGCCTTTTTCAATCATAAGATTTTTTGTATGAGACATAATCTCTGAAGATGCTTTTTCTAATCCATCAAATGGATTTGTTTGGATCAAAGTTTCTATAAGGGCAATGCCAGCACTCATCGCCAATGGATTTCCAGATAATGTTCCTGCTTGATATATAGGACCTAATGGAGCGAGTTGATCCATAATTAATTGTTTGCCTCCAAATGCTCCAACAGGAAGTCCGCCACCTATCACTTTTCCAAGGGCTGTTAAGTCAGGTTGAATCTTGTATATGGCTTGAGCTCCTCCTAGCCCCACTCGAAAGCCCGACATAACCTCATCAAATATTAGAAGAGAAGCATGTTTATCGCATAGCTCTCGCAAGGCATTTAAGAATTGAGGTTCTCCTGGAATAAACCCCATATTGCCTGCAATAGGCTCAACAATTATTGCAGCAAGATCATCTCCGATTTCATTAATAACATCTGATAAAGCTTCGATATTATTGTAAGGACAGCTATATGTTAGCGCTGCCAGCTCATTTGGTATTCCTGGAGAATCTGGCAGGCCGAAAGTAGAAACTCCAGAACCTGCTTTAACAAGCAATGAATCAACATGACCATGATAACAACCTGTGAATTTGATAATTTTATTTTTACCTGTAAAACCCCTGGCAAGTCTTATGCAACTCATTGTTGCCTCCGTGCCAGAATTTACCATTCGTAGTTTTTCCATTGAGGGAACCTGACTTTTGATAATGCTTGCAAGCTTATTCTCTAAGCTTGTTGGTGCACCATAACTTGTCCCAAGTTCCAGCTGAGCTTTAATAGCTTCTAATATAATTGGATTAGAGTGGCCAAGAATCATGGGGCCCCATGAACCAATGAAATCAATGTATTGATTTTCATCTTCGTCAATCAAAATAGGACCTTTGGCAGATTTAAAAAAAACAGGACTCCCATCAACATTTTTAAATGCCCTGACTGGAGAATTTACACCTCCTGGCATAAGAGATTGAGCTTGCTCAAAAAGCGATTCTGAATTTTTTCTTCTCAAAGATGTTTAGTAATAAATTTTTTATATAGCTAGTGATGCTGAATAACAAATTGTATCAAATTTCTTTATAGGATTTTAAAATTTAAAGACAGCAGCAATAATTCCACCCAGTAAAAGTAAGACTGGTATTTCATTAAAAATCCTTAACTTAAAACCAGTCCAATTGTGAGAATTCGAACCAAGATCTTTTAAAATCTTTAAACAAAAAATCTGATAAAAAATCAAAACTAATACTATTAGAATTTTAGCAATTATCCATTTTTGTGAAAAAAACCCAATCCAATTAGACCCAAGAAAACCCATCATTAAACCAAAGAATAATGCTAATACGCCTAGCGGAGTAATGAATCTAATCAAGTTTGTTTGCATTATTGTCAATTGATCTTTTGTATTCTGATCTTCACTCTCAACGTGATAAACAAATAGGCGAGGTAAGTAAAAAATACCAGCAAACCATGAAACCATAAATAGGATATGCAGGACTTTAAAAACTAGATAGAGGCTCATTTAAGGTATATCTTAGCGCTTCTAAGCCCTGATAGAAAAATATTTTAGCTTAAGTGTTGTTGAATATATTTTTAATCCTATAAACTAAGAATTAAATGAGCTCTGAAATGACATCGATAAACCTAAGTAGCAATGCTGTGAAGCGTATTCAAGGTCTTTTACCAAGCCAAAAATCTAATTATTTTAGGGTATATGTAACTGGCGGAGGGTGCTCAGGTTTTCAATATGGTTTTAAGTTTGATGATAGCCCCGAAGGGGATGATGATGTTGTTGAGTTTGAAGGATTCACAATCTTATTAGATTCTCTTTCGTATCCATACCTTTATGGCTCAACTTTAGATTATGTAGAGGACTTATCAGGTTCAAGATTCTTGGTAACCAACCCAAACGCAAAGACTACCTGTGGTTGCGGCGAGTCATTTACTATCTAGATTTAGTCAAAGTCCCAACTAACCCCTTATTTTTTTTTACAGTAAGAGTATTTTTGCAAAGCCTTTGCCTTGCCATCCATCCAAATGCCATGGCCTCAATGGCCTGAGGGTCAAAACCATATTCACTGGTAGAAATGACGCTCATATTTATATGATTTTCTATTGAGTTTATTAAGAATTTATTTTTCAACCCACCTCCGCAAACAATGACTTGATGAGGAAATTTCTTTTGTGAGCATAAAGATTTTGCGATGCAAATTGCAGTAAGTTCGGTCAGAGTGGCCAATATATCGTAAGAAGATCTTTTCAAAAGTTGCTTAGGAATAAATCTTATATTGAATATTTCTTTACCCGTAGATTTTGGATGCCGCCTTTTAAAAAATGGATGGCTTAGCATTTGATTAAGCGAAGGGGTATGAATGACCCCTTTTTTTGCATGCTCACCTTTTTTATCAAAGGGAAGATTGAGAAAGCTTTGGCAGTAAATATCCATAAGCGCATTGCCGGGTCCACAGTCAGAACCAGAAAAATCGTGCTTTTCATCCAGGTAGGTAAAGTTTGAAATCCCGCCAATGTTTAATACAGCCACAGGAGTATTTTTTTTTGCAAATAACTGTTGGTGAAATTCTGGGACTAGCGGCGCACCTTCTCCGCCAAGTTTAATATGATCATTCCTAAAATCACTGACAACATCTATCCCACATTCATTGGCAACTATTTTAGGATCCCCGGCTTGGATGGAGAAAGGATATTTGCCTTTTGGCTTATGAAATAATGTCTGTCCTGACAAACCAATTGCAGCAACATCTTTTTTATTCATTTTATTTTGGGCAAGAAATTTATTTATTGCTTTGCTAAAAGCAATTCCAATTTTTTTATTAAGCTCAAAATACATATCAAGACTTAATTCTTGTTGTTGAATTACTGTAGATATATTTTCTCTCAGCTTTGGTGGATATTTAAAAGAACAGAAGTTTAATAAATTAACTTGACCAGGAACTTTTAAAGCACAAATATCGATCCCATCGTGACTGGTGCCACTCATGGTTCCTATAAAGATTTTATTTGAAGAGGTTTTCATTCGGATCTTTAGATAATAACTGATCTGCTATTTCTATGTAATTATTCCTTAATGTTTGAAATTGACCCATTTTAGATTTATCTAGTGGAGATGCGGAGGGTAGAGCTACCTTTAGGGGATCAGTCCTTTTTTCTCCAATTCTAAATTCGTAATGTAAGTGAGGAGCCGTTGCTAGACCCGAATCACCCACGTAGCCAATGGTCTGACCCTGAGAAATTTTCATGCCCTTAGAAATGCTTGGATGATATTTTTCTAGATGAGCATATAAGGTCGTGATCTCGCCTCCATGACGTATGACTATTGTTCTTCCATACCCACTTTTCCAACCGACTGATTGAATTACACCTTCTCCAGTTGAACGAATGGGCGTGCCTCTTTTTGCGGCATAATCAACTCCATTGTGAGCTCTGATAGTGTTGAGGATTGGATGTCTTCTGTTTGGATTAAAATGTGAACTAATATATGCAAAATCAAGCGGCGCTCTCAAAAAAGCTTTTTCCAGGCTGCCACCAAACTCGTTAAAGTAATCCCACCTCTTATTTTTGCCATTGTATCTAATCGCAGTGTATCGATTATTTTGATTAAAAAATTCTGCAAATAAAATACTGCCATTTTCAATTTGTTGCCCATCTACAAAAGGCGTTTCATATAATAGTTTAAACCTATCACCAGCCCTGATATCAAAAACAAAATCAATATCCCAACCAAAGATATAAGCCAGATCCATAATCACGCTCTCTGGAATATCATTTTTTAATCCAGCTAAATAGAAAGATGACTCTATGACCCCAGTTTTAAACGATTTTATAAGTTCCGCCTTTTTAACAATCTTTTTAATTAATATTTTTGGTGATAGTTCAATTTGATAAGAGAGCAAGGGCCCTTTATGAATATGAATTTCTTGGAGCTTTTCATCTATAGATAAAAATTCCAGCCTATCTTTGGGGAGAATGTTTTTAACTTCATTTGATTTATCTTCTCTAAATATTTTATAAGTATTATTTAGGGAGACTTTATATTTCTCGAATATCAATGAGAGGTTTTCACCTTCTTGAACAATATGAATTTTCTTAGTTTTAATACTGGGATTATTTTGACTGGGTAAAACTAGAGTTTTTGAAATTATTTCTGTTGAAACTACTTCTTGCTCCACCCCAGCATCATAAATAAATAAAATGCCGAGTAATGCCAGCAAAACAAAGGGCAGTGTTTTGGCATTAGGTTTGTAGGTGCTCATAGTTACTTGATTTAATGAATTAGCTCAAAACAAAGCGTGCCAATATTTTCAATCTCTGCTTCAATTTTATCATTTAAGCGCAGCCTTCCAACACCCGAGGGAGTTCCAGTAAATATCACATCTCCGGCTTTAAGAGAAATAAATTTCGATAGCCAGCTAATTAATTCATCCACTTTCCATGCCATATTTGCTAGATTGCTAGATTGTTTCTTTTGGCCATTAACCTTAAGAGAGATGCTCCCTTCGCTTAATACAAAACCCTCTTTTTTTTGAATATTCGAGATGGGCGCAGAATTATCAAATCCTTTGCTTAAGTCCCAAGGCCTTCCACTTTTTTTCGCAGCAGTTTGAAGGTCTCTTTTGGTTAGATCTACACCAACCGCATATCCAAAAATATGTTCGCTTGCTTCACTCGGAGATATATCTGAGCATTCCGATTTTAAAAATACAACAAGCTCAACTTCATGGTGGAGATTATCAGTTTGAGTTGGAAAAGGAATAAAATTTGACTGGGTTACAGCCTGAGGAGGCTTGCTAAAAAAAAATGGCTGATCCACATCCACCTTGGTACCCATTTCTTCTGCATGATCAGCATAATTTCTTCCAACACAGTACACTTTTCCAATTGGAAACAACTCTGCGCTTTCTGAAATGACCATTCCTCTAATCATTGGTTTAAATGCAAAATGAGCTTTTGAGTCTTCAGTCATATGATTTCAAACATTTTTTCGATTAAATACTATAATAAATGAAAACTCATGAAAGAAAATCTTAATCTAATTAAACGAGGAATTGATGAGCTAATTAGCGAAGAGGAGCTACTGGCAAAACTCAAATCAAAGAAACCTCTTATTGTTAAAGCTGGTTTTGATCCTACTGCACCAGATTTACATCTAGGCCATACGGTGCTCATAAATAAATTAAGGCATTTCCAACAATTAGGTCATCAGATAATATTTTTGATTGGTGATTTTACAGGAATGATTGGAGATCCTTCTGGGAAAAACAAAACGAGACCAGCCCTGGATGAGGCTGAGATCAAAGAAAATGCAAAGTCATACAAAAAACAAGTTTTTAAAATCTTAGACCCAAAACTCACCGATGTTAGATTTAATTCTGAGTGGAGCAATAAGCTTGGCGCAGAGGGAATAATAAAACTTGCTTCCCAATATAATCTCGCCAGGATGCTTGAACGCGATGATTTTAATAAAAGATATAAGTCCAATCAGACTATCGCGCTGCATGAATTTTTATATCCATTAATTCAGGCAAATGATTCGATTGCCCTCAAAGCAGATATAGAACTTGGCGGCACTGATCAAAAATTTAATCTCTTGGTTGGTAGAGAGCTTCAAAGGTCATATGGCCAAGAGCCTCAAGTAGTAATTACAGTTCCAATCCTTGAGGGTTTAGACGGAAAAAATAAAATGTCTAAATCTCTTGATAATTATGTTGGAATTGATGAAGCGCCAAATGAGATGTTTGGAAAAATAATGTCTATTTCGGATGAGCTAATGTGGAGATGGTTTGATTTATTAAGCTTTAAATCTACTGATGAGATTAATGTTCTGAAAGCTGATCAAGCCAACGGAAAGAATCCTAGAGATATTAAAATTGATCTAGCTAAAGAACTCATTGCTCGTTTTCATGACGATCAATCAGCCGATCTTGCAGAAGCAAATTTTATCAATCAGTTCCAAAAAAAGAATATGCCGGATGATATAGAAGAGGTATCTTTTGCTATATCAGAGAGCTCAATTCCCCTTGCCAATCTTTTGAAAGATTGCGGAATGACTAGCAGCACTTCTGAGGCAATGAGAATGATTAAACAGGGCGCTGTGAGAATTGATGAAGAGAAAATTACAGATACAAAACATCTCATCTCTTCTGGCACTTCAGCCATTTATCAAGTGGGAAAAAGAAAGTTTAAAAAAATAACCCTTTAGTTTTAATAATATAATTTCGAATTGAGTATATAAATATGCAACAGTTTTTCTCTTCTATTAGTTTTTGTTTAAGTAACATTGGATACTTGTTCATTTTGTGTCTCCCAGTGATGACCCTTGAGATTGCTTTAACAAGTCTCATAGCATCTTTAGATATTCAATCAGGCTCAGATACCGCGGTTCTTGAGGCAATTGGTGAAATATCTGCTCAAGTGCTTTTTTTAGTGCTTGCTTCTCTTATTCTTTCAGTGGCTTTAAGCGGTGGTTGTATGGCAGCCTTTCGTTCACTATCTAGTGATGGCTTGATCAGCCCATATCAAGCTCTTTTTGCAGGATTAAGAAAATTTTTTCCACTGCTTTGGGCAAATATTTTGCACTCTTGCGCATATGGGATAGGTTTTTTAATGTTAGTTTTGCCAGGTTTTTATTTGTACGGTCGTCTTGGATTGTTTCCTTTATATATTATGTTTGAAAACAAAGGTGTGATGGATTCCCTAGGAAACTCCTGGAATGTAACAGATGAAGTTGCAACTAAGCTATTCACCCTTACTGCAATTTTTATCAGCATTCAGCTTGGTTTTGGTTTTATTGGAGGCATGTTGGGAGCGGATGGAGCCTTATGGTTCTTAATTGCAGCAACTATCGTAAAATACGCAACATTAATGCCTTTGTTTTATTTATTTTATAGTCTCTATGAGTCTGTTAAAAACAAACCACAATCGGGAAATTAAAAATATGAAAATATTAGTAATGGGACTGCCAGGCAGCGGCAAAACATATTTAACCCAGAGATTAGTGCCATTATTGAATGCTGCATGGTACAACGCAGATCAAGTAAGGAAGATGTCCAATGATTGGGACTTTTCGGATGAAGGCAGAAAAAGACAATCGATGAGAATGAAAACTTTTGCCGATTTTGAAAAATTGCATGGAAGATATGTTGTATGTGATTTTGTATGTCCCACCAAAGAAACCCGAGAAAATTTTGATGCGGACATAGTTATTTGGATGGACACCATTAAAGAGGGAAGATACGAAGACACAAACAAGCTCTTTCAAGACCCTGACAATGTTGATTTTCATCTTACAGAATGGAATGAGCACAACCATGATGATGTGGCTAAGGAGATTTTAAAAAAT
>Ga0255782_10000051_pt1 | contig 99631 bp, 98 predicted proteins | sample 101ome_26_FD_179980 | JGI IMG/M metagenome (GOLD analysis project Ga0255782, IMG submission 179980) | Coastal salt marsh microbial communities from the Groves Creek Marsh, Skidaway Island, Georgia - 101408AT metaG (version 2) | ecosystem: Environmental > Aquatic > Marine > Intertidal zone >...
ACACAAGTCAAGATATATTACAACTTATTTATTTTTCACTAACTATCCCTTTTCTTTAAGAAAAGGGATTACTTATATCAATATCTTATATCTTATTTATTTTAGAAATACAAAAAGGGAGAGATGTTTCAATATATACAATACTTCAAGTCAAGATATATTACAACTTTATTATTTTTGAAACAAATCCCTTTTATTAAAGAAAAGGGTTTTCTTATATCAATATCTTATATCTTATTTATTTTAGAAAAGAGAAAAGGGAGAGATGTTTCAATATATATCCCCCACAAGTCAAGATATATTACAACTTATTTATTTTTGATAAACTAACCCTTTTCTTTAAGAAAAGGGTTTGCTTATATCAATATCTTATATCTTATTTATTTCCAAAATAGAAAAGGGGAGAGATGTTTCAATATACTCAGCAACATTTTATTAATTGATACATATATCATACCCTATCATCTAACCCTAATCACATATATTCCCCCCACATTATCATACCCTATCATCTAACCCTAATCACATATATTCCCCCACATTATCATACCCTATCATCTAACCCTAATCATATACTAACACAGAAACCGGTTACATAACGAGATACCGCTTATAAAAATATATCTTATATTATACCTTTTATAGTCTATTTCTTTTCCAAGATAATAGTTCATATTTATCATCACGTGTTGCATTTCTCTCCCAACACCAACTTATTAATTTTCTAATTGATGTTTCTAATCTATCTTCTATTACAATTCCTACTTTTATATAATCATCTACTGGAGTCTTGATTTCATTTTTCATATATTTTTTTCTTGATTCATAAAACATATCATATCCATTGTTGTAATAATTATAATATATACCTGATACTATTCGCAATCCTTCCATATCATTATCTATACTCCCATCCTCCCTTTTACATTCTCCATATCCTGGTATATTTTTGTATAAGATTTCATATTTTTTAAATGTTTCACTTTTAGTATCAAACCACAATTTCATCTTTTTATTATCTATTATATTGATTTTCGTTTTTTCAATTTATATCCCATTTTTCTAAAAGAAAAATGGAATGATATATCATTCTAATACTTTTATACTCCATATCATTCTAATACTTTTATACTCCATATCATTCCATTTTTCTAAAAGAAAAATGGCATGATATATCACACTATTATTATACTTTTATACTCCATATCACTCCCTTCATTCACCCAATCTTAATAATTCTTCATACGATTCACTCGACATCGATTCCATCTCCATTTTAAACATCATATACCACGCACTCACCTGCCTCACTCCTGACAATGATGTAAAACCACTTCCCACTGCTTCAGTACATAACCGATAGATTGCTCCTGTTATCTCTACTGAAGGTAGTCTGATAGATGTATCTTTTTTTATTTCACTCACTATATTCCTACAATATGGACATGAGTTATTTTTATTTAACCATGTTAATATACATTTAGTATCAAATGTATGCCCACATTCTAAAGTTGTTTTACATTTTCCAATGCATTCTAAGCATATAGAACATGTATCATTATTTTCTTTTTTATTGTCATACATCATTTCACATCGTTCTTTACTCCGCATAGTAACATGTTTTAAAGGACATGTTCGTTTATTATGTCCTTGTTCACGACACAATCCACATCGAGATATTCTTTGTTGAGTTGACATTTTAATGAATATATTATGTTATTATTGTTTGTTACTGTTGTTACTTTTCTATATTAAAACCATAGTCGTCTTTTTTTGTCAATTTAGATTTCAAAGTAAATTAAAAAGAATAGATACAATTAAAATATATGATTCAAACAATAGATTTCAACAACCGTAAGGTATATCCAATGAATGATTGTTTTGGTTGTGCTGCTAAAACTATTGTTATTAAATGTTCTACCATAAATTGCAAACGACAAATGTGTTACTCTTGCTGGAGTGATTCATTAAACACTACACAAAAATGCCCATCTTGTTGTAACATTATAAAAGAAAAGAATCCTTCCATGTTACAAAAGATTAAAACATGCTATTCTACATACATTGATATCATTAATTTTGCATTACTTATATGTGGTATAATTATTATTATTGTATTGTCATATCATCTTATTTAACTAGCATTCATCTTATTTATCAACATCTTTCTTATTGATTTACGTCTCTTTTTACTTACTGTTTTATTATATGAGTCCAATATTTCTTTTATTTCTTTATCCGATTTCAATCGTTCGTCCAAACCTACCCAATTATCATACTGTTCAAATGGATTTATTATATACTTTATAAACTTATTTTCTTCTATCGGGTCTATCAATGGTTGATAACAACAACTACTTAAAACACGCCTTCTCATTTTCTCAGCATACTCTATCTCTAATTGAAATATTCTATCTATCACAGAAAAAGCAGACTTCAACAATAATATAGTGCTCAACGCATCATCCTTTGTTTTATATGCCAAATGAAGTTTTTGTTTTTTTGACTTTTTTCTATCTTTATCGTCTATTTGGTCCGCTTCATTATATTCGCTTTTAAGGTGTATTATACGATTCGTTATATCTCTTAATTTTGTAGTATAATCTTTTCTACAATTCTCTATCTTTTTTATAATAGAAAACACATTTAAATTGTATATATTAGGGTAATAATAACGTATTTGCCTTGGTATAAGAAACTTATTTGTTGCCTTTATTTCCTTAATCTTCACTTCGATATCTATAATCTTTGTTCTAATATCTTTGTCCATCTTTTCTCTCCCTTCTTCACCGAATAGTAAAAAATATCCCGATGAAAATTCACACATGGATTGCAATTTATCATATTGATGAGCAGAAATCTTGTGTGCTTCTGCCTTTGCGTCCAATTTCATGTAATTAACAATAGCAAGTAAAAACGAGATAAAGGCATTTAAAGCAGACAACCATAATGTTCCCATATATATACCAGTAGATACAGGAGCCAATACAGAAGCAGTTGCAGAAAGAAATATAGCAGGCATCATATAATAATTTAAATGAGATTCACAATAATCTTTGGCTTCCATGTAAATCAGTTTCTGCCCTCTCACATAAGTTGCTAATATATCCATTGCCGAAGATGATGTCTCGTTTGCATTAGAATATAATGCTTCTAAACTTTTCTCTACACCTGTATATGATATCCTACTATATTGGTCGCCAGTTGAACTAATATGTTCTTCATAATCATAATCCAGTAGCTCCAATGGGTTAATAGTATCTATCTTGAGTTTCAATTCGTCTTTTAATATATCCAATGGTTGTCTTTTCATAGTATGTATATTAGACAATCCTCTTCTATTTATAGAAACAGTTGATAAATTGTCCAAACATTCTTTTTGTTTTAAAGTTTCTTTTATTTCACTAATGGTATTATTTACACTGTTAAACTTATCTATTTTATTTTCTTCTTCGTTTTTCGTTTCTTCATAATTTGGTTCATCAATACGTATTTCTTCGTCGGATATCTCTCCCACATCTATTTCAATATGTTGTTTATGGTTGATTTCATCATCTGTTTTATTTAAATTATCAGACATTGTTTATTATATTATATTTTTAAAATACTGTGTATTATCCTAATTTAATTAAATTGATTGTTTTGAATATTGTATTTATATTCAATACAAAAAGATTATTAACAGATTAACCATCATGGAAAAACATTTAAAAGAACTATACGGTTTCAATCAATTCAGAGAATATCAAAAAGATATTATCGTTGACTTATTAGATAAAAAAGATGTATTTGCCATATTACCTACTGGTGGAGGGAAGTCATTATTATACCAATATCCCGCCACCTATACAAGCAAAACTACTATTGTTGTATCACCTCTTATATCACTAATGAACGACCAATGTATTTACCTTAATTCCAAAAACATAAAAGCGGTATGTCTTAACTCAGAAACATCTGTTGGTGTATCCCAATACAAGAATTATAAAATCATATATACCACTCCTGAATTTATTGTAAGTCGTATTCCAGCGTTTAAGTTAATGAAAGAACAGATTGGTTTGTTTGCCATAGATGAAGCACATTGTGTGTCTCAATGGAGCCATGATTTCCGCCCAAACTATCAGCGACTAGGATTACTAAAAGAACATTTCCCATCCATTCCATTACTTGCTGTAACAGCAACTGCTACTCCCCGTGTATTAAAGGAAATGCATAAATTCTTAAAAGTAGACGGTTGTAAAGAATATTTACTTGGAACGCGAAGAACCAACTTGGCCATATCAGTATTACCTAAAAAAGCATTCTCTAAATGTGTGTTTACAGAACCAACCATCGTGTATGTGCCAACTAGGAAACTTGCTGAAAAAATATCAAGCCAACTAAGCAATAAAAATATCAAAACAACATTCTATCATGGTGGAATGAGTAAAAAAGAGAAAGACTTAAGTCACGAAAAGTTTATCAACGGTGATATTACTGTAATTGTAGCAACCATTTCATTTGGTATGGGTATTGACAAAGCAGACATCAGACATGTGGTAAATTACGGCGTTCCATCGGATTTGGAAAGTTATTATCAAGAAATTGGTAGAGCGGGGAGAGATGGTATACCTAGTAAAGCCACCATATATTACGACGACGGTGATTTCAGTACCACCGCGTTCTTGATTAAAACAGGGAATCCAACTCAGATAGAAGTGAAAACCAAAGGGTTAAACATACTATCTAACTATTTAAATGAGAAAACCATGTGTAGACAACAAATGATTGATTACTACTTTAAATCAGGTGAATTTGCTACCGAAGACGATGTAAAAGATATACCAAAGTGCAACATGTGCGACAATTGTTTAAACTCAAACAACATTGAAATGGTTGATATCACCAAAGAAGCGACTTGTATAGTAAATATATTTAAAGAAGCAGGTCGTTATAGAAGGTTTGATTTTGGATTAAAGAAAACCATTCAAATGATACAAACCAATAAAAAGCATGTGTTGGAACCACCACGGAAAGATGAATGGATAAAAGACGCGATTGACCTTTTAATATCAAAAAAAGTATTAAAACGTTATAAGGCTGGATTTGGTATGGTGATTGGATTGGGGGATGTTTCAGTGAGTGATGCGTCGCCTATCAAAGGAAGGATAGAAACCGGTTCCTCTACTATTAAAAATGTATTTCAAACCTATAAATATAAAGAAAAACAACTATCGGATTTATTAGACTTAAGAAATAGACTGGCGAAAAAGTATGGTATGATACCTGCTTCATTTATAAATGATAGGGTGATTGATAATATATATAAAAACACACCAAGGTCTATCAATGATTTGTGGAAGATTGATGGTATTTCAAATGAGTTTATAATGACAGAAGGTTGTTTGGAATTCATGAAGGAGTATAAGATGATGAATGGATTTGTTCCAAAGGGGACGCGGAAATCTAACAAGTCAAATAGTAGGAAGAGCAAGAAAGGAAGGAAAAACAATCGTGAAGATATATATGCTTTGTATAAACAACGCAAAACTGTCAGTGAAATAGCAAAGGAACTACAACTTAGCAAACAAACTGTATCAAATCATATCATGTATATATTCGAGTATTATGATGATGAAGTAATAGACATGGACTACTTTGAATTAACAGAAGACAAAGAAGAGATTATTAAAAAAGCTATAAAAGAGAAGGGAACAAAGTACCTTAAACCAATAAAGGAATCCATCGACCCTTCCATTACTTACGACCAAATCAAGTTGTGTATATTAGTGATGAAGATAGAGGAAGAGGAGGAGGAATGAATTATGATATAGATTATTAAGGTAATATATTATTAAACAATCAATTATTAATAATAAAAATAACATAATAAAAATGATATTATGTTATTTTTATTGTTCTGGAACGTCATCATCATCTCCTACCTTTCCCAATGCTTCTTGTATATCCAACGTCTTTGCTATATCATGTATGTCTATTTTAGATGGAGGTTTCAACAGTTCAGATGATATCTTGCATTTAATGTTTTCTGTATCAGAGTCGTGTGGTAGAGGGTTTATCTTATCGTATTCAGAATAGAAGTCTAAGTAAGCACGTTTATGTAGTTTATTAACTGTATGATATATTTGACTGTTTATTTGGTCACATGCGATGTCTTTTACCCAACCTTCATTTTTATCTTTTACGAAAAAGTTACGTCGTTTTTGGTCAGTACAGTGAATGGGACGTTCTGTAACAGGCATATCACTTAGGTTCTTCAACATCTTTCTAGAAACAAAGTTTTCTATTAAGTTGTCTTCACTCAATATATCATTTAACTTAAAGGTAACACTGTCTACAAAATCTTGAAGACTTTGAGCATTATGACAATATTTATCAAGAAACAAGTTAATAGATATATTGTTTGTAGTTTGGTTATTGTTAATGGTGGTATGGTGTGTATTATCTACTACCTTATTAAGTGTGGAAGTAATAATATTCATTTGTTCAGCCAACATCTCTAATTTATCCCTATTTACATCAGTATGTGAAGTGAACGTTGGTTCAACGATCTCGTTTTCATCAAATACTTCTTCTGCCACTTCTTCGCCACTTTTTGCCACTTTTTGCTTATGTTTTGCGGTCCTAATATGTTTGTCCCAATTGTATTTTTTAGACGCTTTATAGTCACAAATTTCACATATATTGAAATATTTTGGTTTGTGTTTTTTTTGCCACTTTCTACTCTTACTTTCGGTATTTGCTAAATGTTTTTTGGTGCGAAGATGTTTGTTATAGTTGGAATTATTAGACGATGTATAGTCACAAATCTCACAATAAAACTTTTTTTTAGGGTTGCTACTTTTTAGAGTAGTTTTAGAGTAGTTTTTTTTGGTCATTTAAATTTAAGTAGGAAAAAATATTTAAGTATATTTTATTTTTATAGTGCCTTTTTTTCAGAAATAGTGCCTTTTTTTCGGAGATCGATTTTTCTAATGGTGCCTTTTTTTGCGAAATTTGGCCAAAAAAAGGCACCATTAGGAAAATAAAAGTTGTTCTAATGGTGCCTTTTTTTCCATTTTGACCGTTTTGCATAAAATCAGATCAAAAATTTGCCACTTTTTGCCACTTTTGGTTTTTTCTTATGGTCACAAATTATGCGTTAATACGCAATTTTATTACGAGTTATGGTAATAGACCTAAGATTTTTCAAATCATCGAAATTTGCCACTTTTTGCCACAAACTACTCTGTTTTGCTTTTTTTTCAAAAAATCTTATGCTCACAATTATTTTTTCTGTATAAAAATGAAACGATTTGTGGTCCAAAATAATTTCATTTAAAAATGAAAATTTTTGCAAAAACAGAGTAGTTTTTAGAGTAGTTTTAGAGTAGTTTTTGATTTTTTTAGCCAAATTTTTCGATTTTTTTCAAATTTTTGATCGATTTTTTTGAAAAAAATCGTTCTAATGGTGCCTTTTTTTCAATTTTGACCGATTTTGCATGAATTTTTTTGCAAAAAAGTCCCAAAACGAGTTTCAAATCAAATCAAACCATAATAAGTCTCATTTCTGTAAAAACTGGAATTTTCTCAAACCATAAAATAAAAAAAAGATCCAAAAAAAGGCACCCTTAGAACGATTTTTTTACCAAACTTTTTTTCAGATCTGCAAAATGGACATTTTTAAAATGTGCAAAATCGAAATCTCAAAAAACTTTTGGTAAAAAAATCGTTCTAAGGGTGCCTTTTTTTGGATCCTTTTTTTGGATCCTTTTTTTCCAAAATATCAATTTAAAGATAATATGCATATTTCAAATAATGACAAACAACGAACAATTTATCCTTGAATTTTTAAAAGAGTGTGAAATTGTGGATGCAAAGGAAGAAGTATTGGAAAACATATATATTAAACGAGATAAGTTAATAGCAATGGAACTCTATGAAAAGATGGAAAAAGCTATAAAAAAACTGAAACGTAATGTTTCCACATCATGCATTCGCTCCCTTCAAGAGTCATCAAAGCAAACACAGAAATGGCCATTGTTAAACCATATACGCCAATTACTTAGAATCAACGGCTTTGTAATGAAACCAATCCGTAAAAGCGCGGGATACAATGATTCCGGTAAAAAGAAATACGACAGATACTTTTACATCGAACGCAAAGACAAAGATAAAGATAATAATAAAAATGAATTAAATAAATAACTATATGTATTATTATATGTTTAATAATACATACAAAAATCTAGGTATTCTTACTACAGGTCTATTCACAGTTGGAACTGCTCTATACTACTATTACTATGGTGGTTCATCACCATTTTCTACTGAAAAACAAGTAGAAGTTGCCGTTACAGACACCGACTCAGACAATTAATATAATATCATATATATTATATTAATGCATCATTTTCAAATATTGTTTAGTGAAGTCCTTATTTACATCTTCGCGTTTGGTGTATCAGATATAATACTATCTATTATACCAACCACCACATCGAAAATTATATTTATATCAGTTATAGGATTAATTGGTATCAGTATGAATTATACTTATGCTTACAAGTAATTTACTCTATATCAATCTTCCCTAATATCACATTATTACCAGAAACATCATTATCTGATATATCAATCATAGTTTCCTCACCATTTAAATAATCACTAGTATCATAATCTTTATCTTCTCTATCCTTTTCTTCATCTGGAACATCAACATTATTATTTCCAACTACTTGCTCAACCATTTCATTTACTTTCTCTGATACACTACCAGATAAAGACGTTTCATTGATATCATCTTTTATATCCAATCCTTCTTTTTTAGGTTCCACTAATTCATCTTTTTCTATATCATACCCCAAGTCATTTAATTCTGTCATATTAATTTCCTTCATAATATTACTCATTTCCAACGCAATCATATCTGGTTCACTTCTATCAACTTCTGGAGCATTCATCAATTGTTTTTGCTGTTCTTGCTGCATATTTTGCGCCTCTCTCATCTGCTTCATAACATCATTGTAAATCTCACCACGTCGTTTATTGTCGTCTTCAATAACCATATTCTTTATTTGTTTGTTCCATTCCAATTCCTTCAACTTTTTCATCTTATCTTCTTCCTCTCTTTCTTCTTTGGTTTTCTCGTATATTTTTACAGGGCGAATATCCAATATGTCTGGTTTATAGAATGTAGTATCGTCTTCAATCTTATTACCTGATTGGTCACGCTTAATAAATGTTTTATCAAATACCTTAACAATATCTTCTGGTATATTAGGACTTTGTTCAATCAACCTATCCAATTCAGAACGTTGTGTGGATAAAAATTCGGTTCCATTTACCAAACGCTCCTTTACAGGTAAACTCAACTCTACTGATATGTTTCGCGAAAACTTTGAATACGCTACACTGGCAGCACGGTGTCCTTCCATCTTTTCCGCTACCTTTAAAAACTGCGCAATAGTAGTAATCAAACCCGCTATAATGTTCAAAGAACCAACTATAACGGATACAGTTGGTCTTGACTCAACTGGAAAACTAGATTGTGCGAAATTCGCAACTCCTGTCAGTGTACTAAGTATAATAACTGGTAAACTAAAACACATATTACACCTATCATATTTATTAAATGCTTTATCGTGTAAAAACCGATATGAACTACCGATTTCACTCCAATTTTTTAAAATCCTTTCTTGCTGTGGATGCCATGAAACCATTTTTTTGGATTCACCCGTTTCAATTAACTGTTCTTTATCCATCAATACATACAATTCCACTTATAATTTTAAATAGTATTTACAAATAATAAATTTCCAAAGATGCATACACAATCTTATCGAAATAAAAATTATATATATTTATTGAACCCTAATTATAACACTATCTTAATCAACTTTAAATGAAGGGATAGAGTATTCTCCAAATGCGTTTTGTTGATATTTTGCTATGATACGAGGGTCTGTATTATTGTTTACGATGTCGGAACTTTCATATACATTGTTTTCACCGTCAATATAGTAACTAATACCATTGATTTCTTGTATCCATACAGTACGTTTAGTGTAAGGATTTGCCTGTGGTTTATTATCAATATGACCATGTGGAGTTCCTTTGATATGTGTCCCACAAAATGGATGACCGTCTTTTTTACGCCTACTACACTGCTTACCATTCGCTCTCAACGCCTGGCATTTATCGCAAAATGGCACAATATTTTTCACCCTCTTTCTTTTCTTAATATCGTCACCAGTTATATCAATCTTTGGGAAGTTATATATAAATTCAACCAGTTTATACACGTCACTGTCGCTTTGTATATCATCTCCATGACATTTCTTAAGTCGGTCAATTATCTGACCTTTAAAGTCTATAAAATGTGTTTCAATCTTTTTATTAATACGTCGTTCCATGGTGTGTTTAATTTAACATTAATTTAATATATTTAAATCAATTTAATGTTAGTATTTACAAAAACAACTTAAAGAACATAATATCCTCATCATCAACTATAACACTCATCAATCAATCTTCAATAACCAACGTATTAGTAAAAAGGTAATCGTTGGAACGATTTGGAATAATAAGAGAGAAAACCCCTAAAGCATTAAACCATAGTATGTAAGGAAGCATTCTTTGTTTGTCTATTAAATCGGGAAAGTAATTACTAAAAGCACCTATTATTATATTAAACAAAGCAATAGCAATAATTATAAATATTCTCATATAATTATTATTGTTATTTTATTGTTTATAATTTCGGCATTTTTCTTCTTATATTTTCCTTTATCTTTACATCTCTGGAGTTTAAAATAAAGTTACATAGTTCTTGAACCTTTTCACCATCATCTTTAAAGTAGTCTTGCATGGATTTAATTAGATGCTTTTTACTTAATGGTGCCTTTACTTTATTAGTAGTTTTAATAAGTTGCCCCTGTGCAGTGTTCATACAATCAATATCTCGTTGTTTCATTATATCCATCAAATTACTAGTTAAATCCTTCTTTTCTTGACGTTTTGCTTTTATTGCCTTTTGTAACTTTTTGATATCATTGTCAATAGTTAACCAACTTTTAACGTTTTCAATCAACACATCTTGTGAATCTGATTGTGACATATATGTATATTAGTATATAATGTCAATGTTTAAGTATTTTTAATTAAGTTATTTTCATAACAACACTTCATTTATACTATATATTCTATCTCATCTATATTATATATTCTACATCATTTATACTATATATTCTACATCATTTATACTATATATTCTATCTCATTCATATTATATATTCTATGTTAAATATATAATATATTTGTATCTATCCAACCCTTGAAATGATTAACTATATATTTAACAATTGCTATTGCTTTATCTTATACTTTATGTTAGTTGCTTACTTATCTGTATTTGGTATTACAATGTTTTATCACGGAGATTTAGAAAAAATGTATAACCTTATGGATGAAAAACAACAATCTATTTACAGAGCCATTCGCCAAGAAAGGTTACAACATTATTTAACTGGACTGGCATCAGGTGTTATTCTTTCTCTCCCAACTCTTTATTTCATTAAAGACAATACTACAAAGGTATGTGCTAGTGGGATTATATTAATGATGACTGCTTCCATTGTATATTATCTTTTACCAAAAACAACTATGATGATTAAACACCTTCAATCACAAGAACAAAAAGAAGCATGGATGAACGTGTCTAGAAATTTCATTAAAAAGAAAATAGCCGGTGTATTATTGGCACTAACACTATACATTGGTCTATCTTTGATGAGAAAATAAGTTACAAATAATGTTTATAATGAGATGAACAATGATATAATATAAATCCAGTAGATTCTTGTTTTCTTGCTCTTGCTTTTTTACCACAACACATACCTTTGCGTTTACCTCTAGACACTATATGCATACAACTATACATTGCTTTATCTTTACATTTATTCTTTGGTTTCTTAATAAGATTACCGTTTTCATCGTATCTATCTTTGTATCTTTCGTGTTGACTACAAAATAAACCCAAAGCACCTTTTCCACAACATTCTCCTTTCTTTTTACCAGAAGCAAACTTATAAACGCATTTTTTTCGTAAATACCAATTCTTTTTAGGCCAATTTATCCATTTAATTTTTTCAATATCTACACCATTTACTTTATCGAACAAAGGAAGAATACCGTCTGTTACACTTCTACAATAAGGACATACGGTTTGAACATTCATTGAAATTTTGTTTGAGTAACAATATCCTTTGTTTTTATAGTTTTGTACCCATTGCAATCGTTCCTTCATCAATGGTATATAATTAAATGAATGATTACAAGAAAGAGTAATATATTTTTCATGAAGTGGTTCTCCTGTAATTAAACATACATCTTCAGTTTCATTTATCTCATCCTCATTCTCATTATCATTATCATTCTCTATAATAATATTATCATCCATGATATCATCTATATTATTTAGTGAAGTATTCGCATTCGGAATATCCTTTACCTTTACATTAAATTCATTTAAAGATTCTTTTAAAAGAGAATTAAATAATTCAGCAGACATATTTATTTCTTAAAGTTATGATAAATAACGTATTAATTTATCTTTATATACATTATACAATATATGTCAAAGGCATCATGGTCAATACCTACATGGTTTTTCTTCCATGGATTTGCTGAAAAGGTAGATGAAACATATTACAATAATAATTATAAAAGATGTTTTTTAATTATACGTAAAATATGTAATAATTTACCTTGTGAAACATGTAGACTACATGCTGTAGAGAAGATGAAACAAACACACGACCATATGATAAATACAAAAGAAAAACTTAAAATGTATCTTTTTAACTTCCATAACGACGTATCAAAAAGGGTGGGGAAACCAACCTATGATAAAACTATATTACATAAGTATAAATCGTATGTTCCTTTAAAAGGTTATATTTATTTTACCAAATGTTTTTTTAAAAAATACTTTAGTTTACAGTTCAATCAATGGAAGCGTGACATGTTATTAAAAGATTTAAACAAAGAAATGCTTGAAATATGGAACAACCTTTTTCCCAATAAATAATTATTACCATAATCAATAATTATTTATCTTTTATCTTTTATCTTTTATCTTTTATCTTTTATCTTTTATCTTTTACATATTTTGTTGCAGTTGGCAGCCGGTCGCACAGCGTTGTTAAAGAATATAGCGTTTTTTCCAAAAAGAGTGCTTACTAATCCAAGTGCTCCTGTAGCAATTCCTATAAATACTGACATAATTACTTCTTTCATATCACTAAAACAAAACCGTTTCATACGAACAATATCTGCTATTCCAAATAAAACAACAATACCAAAAAATATAGAAGGAAATATCTGATTTTCACCAGACAATGGTTCAACGCTACTGTCAAATATACCTGGAGCAAACAAATGGATTGCTAAATAAGTAATAGTAAACATATGAAACACGATTCTTTCTGAATATTTTTTAACTAAACTAAGGTCATCATTAAAACCAGCAAATACTCCACATTGATAATCCATTAATTTCATTTGTTCTAATTCACTTCTTTTGCCTTTCGACATCTTTTTAATAGCCAATAATATTGCCTGAGCGATTATTAAAAAAAACAACCAAACACTACCAGGTAATACACTATATCCATGTCCTCCAGAAAACATTAAAACAAATGTAATAATGATAGGACTAATTAAAAGTATAAATCTAGGCATTTGCTTCCAATCTATTAAATTTCTTCCACTTGATTGTAATGACATTTTTATATATTACTTATATTTTTATAAATCCTTACTCCTTACTTTTAAACACAATATCCAATACTTGATGAATATTATTAACTGGAATATAATTATACTTATCGAATATTGATTTATCATTGTGTTCATCTTTAAAAAGGTTAAAGTCTTTGATATTGTCTTCTGGAAACATAAAGGTAGTCACTCCAGCGCGTATTCCACCCAATATCTTTAAATTCAACCCACCAATTGCTGTAACCTTTCCTTGTAAATCTATTTCCCCCGTAATAGCAATATGGTTTGGTATTTTTATATTATTTAACCTACTATACAACACTGTTGTAATCGCCGTTCCAGCACTAGGACCATCTTTTGGAACCGCTCCCTCAGGACAATGTATATGCATACCAAACGACTTCATTTCTTCAAACTTGTCTAACAATTCTTTTTTACGACCTTCACTGGTAAGTTTCCACGCCAATGTTTTGGCAACATTCATACTTTCCTTCATAACATCTCCTTGTAAACCAGTTAGTTTAAAGTCCAAAAAGTTATTGGATGGGTAGAAATTACACTCTATTGGTATAATCCCTCCCATTCCCAACGCATTTGCCCACAATCCATTGATAATCCCAACACCGTTTTCTTTATGAATCGTCTTATGCGTTATCTTATGACGTTTCTTTAAATATTTACTGTCCAATATATCAACGGTTATTTCACACAACCCTTTCTCTCCCAAATATTTTTCATAATTATTTAAGATGTCTAAATTTATCTCACTGTATATTTCAAACAATATCTCCTTTAACTTGCGAACACCAGATTCATTTGTATAATTGTCGATTATATGTGTTAATACACTATCATCCATAGTAACATTGTTTTGTATGTTTAACTTTTCTTCTAATTCAGGAAGAATATATTTCTTTGATATCACCAATTTGTCTTCCAACGTAAGATGATTAAACTTGACACGATGAATACGGTCCAACAATATCCTATCAATTAAAGCAGGGTCATTATAAGAAAAAATAAACAACACCTTGCTTAAATCAATATCAATACCCGTAAAATACTTGTCTTGAAACGATTTGTTTTGTGTATAATCTACTAAATGTGTCAAAATACCGATGATTTCCCTACCATGTTCCGTGTTACTAATTTTGTCTAATTCATCAATAAAAATTATAGGGTTCATACATTTGGTTTCCATCAACACATCTACAATTTTACCCCATGTAGAACCAACGTAAGTATAGTTGTGACCCGACAAGGTGCTACCATTACTTGCTCCACCCAACGCGATAAAAGCAAACGGTCTGGCTTCCCCATTTTCATTTTTTAAACAATTCGCTAGTCCTTGTCTTGCCAAACTTGTTTTACCTACACCAGGTGGTCCTTCAAATCCAAAACAATAACCGCTTTCTTTACCTGAAACCCATTGTCCAATAACCCTTTCTACTTGTCGTTTCGCGTCACGGTGTCCATAAATCGCATCGTCTAATTTAGACGTTACTTTTTTAATGTTTACAGCAATATTACCCCATTTGTTTTCAATATCGGTTACCGTAGTCATTACTTTGCCAACATCGATATTTGAACTGTAGTTTTGATATTTCTTGGAAATGTATTCAATAAAGTTTTCATCATTTTTCCACAAATTAATTATGTTTGATATTTCGTCCTTCATATATGAAATCTTTTTACCAGAATGACATATATGTTGGTTGGCGATGTCTTTTTGTTTAAAATACCCATTTATATAACACACGTTAGACACCAATTGGTCTCGTTTGTTTATAGTGTATAGTTCAATCAACCTGTTTATTTGTTTATTTTTCAAGGTGTGAATATATGTATTTTTGATATAATCACAAGACTTCATGATGTCAATATTAGAACTAATCTTTTCCACAGTAAACATGTCGTCGCGTTCTTGTATGTATTTAATCATAATATTGTAACTTTTTTTAATAATATCGATGTAGTCTAGTAATTCTTCTTTACGATACACTCCAAATGGGATTTTCAACAATCCATCTAAGAATTGACGGGCTTTGCTGCCACTATCTTCTGATTTCGCTTTTATTTCCTTCAACTTTACCATCGCCTTTTCTTTTACCTTATCGCTTACTTTTAACATGCATATTTGCTGTTCTATTGGTATATCGCTCATATTGAAATTATTTAAGTTACTGGTGTATTTTATAGTATTGGTCATCGCATCTCTAAAAAATTTTTTCACATTCCAAGGAAGCGAGTCGTAAAGCAATGTTTGGTCGTGTGTGTCTACATCACCATTAGTATCATTTGAGAGCAAGTCATATAACAAATAGGAAAGGTATTTAAATTCAGGGTCATTGTGTTTTAATAATAATTGGATAAGTATAGTTCTCTGTTTATACAATTCGCTATTAACAAACTCTTTAATGATAGTAGAAACTGTCTTTTGTTTAAACAGCACATTTTGATTGATACAACCAATGTATTTATGGTATAATTCATCTCTGCTATATACCAACAGTTGCTTTAAGGAAACAGAATTAACAAACCGGTTGAAATCATCGCTTTTGTATGTTTCGTCTGCTGGTTTTCCATCATGCAGTAGTTTAATTTTGTTTTTAATATATACATTATCAATACATTCATACGTAAGGTCATCAATTACCGCTTTAACAATCAATGTTTCTTTTTTATGTGGGTTTTGAAATGCTACTTTAAGACCGTATACTTTGGTTTGGAAATGCGAACTGCTACGGGCCAAATCAAAACACTCCAATGTACTGCCATTTTCAACAATCATATGGTCTTCCACAATCTTATTTTTGGCAATGTTTTTCTTACTGACACCATCACTTGGTTTGTTGTGTTCTTTCCATGCCAGATTGATAAAAGATATAGGATGGCAAAATTGATTTATGATTTCGTATTTTTCCTTATTTTCTCCACTTAAACAATACTTTTTAATGTAATCCGAACCATAATACAAGTTTAATATGTCTTCAACGCTTTTTGTTCCGTTGTATTTAAAAATCTGAACCAATTTTTCACGTATGGTTTGAAGTTTGGAATATATGATGGCGACGTTTGATTTTTCTAAACAAGTCTTCATAGAAATTAAATCATCATACAATGAAGTTAAGTTATTCACAGAATTATATACATTGTTTGATGAAATAATACATAGGGTTTTGTATTTTTGGATATACAGTATAGTCTGCTGTATTATCTTAACAAAGTATTGAATTTCATTCTCTAAATGGTTTAAATTTATTGAATTGTTTGATTTTGTCTTTAAAGACTTTTTAAGTTTTACATTTTTCGCCATTGTATATATTACTAAGATTTGATTTTAATGAGTTAATTAAAATATATTAAACAGATTTTGTGAAATATTAGTAACAGATGGGAATTCCTAGTTATTTTTCTTATATTGTTAAGAATCACAGAGATATTATTAAAAAAATAAAGCACAAAACAAAAGTGCATTATTTTTTCCTGGATAGTAATTCTATTGTTTATGATTGTTTACATAAAATGGAAATGCCGTACAATTCTTCTAAACATAATGAATATGAAACTCAATTAATTAAGAATACTATCAAAAAAATAGAAGAGTATATCGATATTGTTAAACCTATAAATGGTGTGTATATTTCATTTGATGGTGTTGCACCAGTAGCAAAACTAGAACAACAGCGAACAAGACGTCATAAATCGTTATTGGAATATAAACTAAACAAACAATTAAACCCTGAATTTAAAGAAACGTGGGATAAAATCAGTATTACACCAGGTACTCCTTTTATGAACAACTTAAACAAAACATTACACGAACATTTTAAACCAAACTTGGGTAATCATGACCCTTCTACTCCTCTTCCTTCCAAATTTCTAAAAATAAGCGACTCTAGTGAAGTGGGTGAAGGAGAGCATAAGATATTTGAATTTATGAGACAACATAAGACTAAATTAAAGGAGAAATCAATGGTAGTGTATGGTTTAGATGCAGACCTAATTATGTTGGGAATAAATCATTTAAACATCTCAAAGCAAATATACTTGTTTCGTGAAACTCCTGAGTTTATTAAATCGGTGGATGCTTCTTTGGTACCTAATGAAAACTATATGGTGTATTTAAATGAATTGGCAAATGGAATCGTAATTCATATGAAGGATATTCGCAAAGTAAGGGCAGACACGATGAATCCTAATCTGATAAAAGACTATATGTTTATTTGTTTTATGTTGGGAAACGACTTTCTACCACATTTTCCTGCTGTAAATATCAGAACATTGGGGGTTGAAATATTGATGAGTGCTTACAAAAAAGTATTGGGGCGTTCTAAGAAAACAATTATCGATGATAATAAGATACAATGGAACATATTGTCTAAGGTAATAGAATATTTAGCAGAGCATGAACATGAAAACTTTCAGCGAGAACAAGCATTAAGGGAGCGAATGTCGAAGCGAAAATACCCTGGTAATAATTACAAAGAACAAATGATGAAGTATAATATGATACCAATGTGTAATAGAGAATTGGAAGAATTTATTAATGTAAATGAAAGGGGGTGGGAACATCGGTATTACAATACATTGTTTAAATGTGACAATAATACACACAATGTTAAAAAGATATGTATGAATTATTTAGAAGGACTGGAGTGGACGTTTAACTATTATAGTGGTAATGCTATGGATTGGAATTGGAAATATAAATATCACTACCCTCCTTTGTTAAAAGATTTAAACAAGTATGTTCCTAATTGGAATTACGATGTGCTGAATATTGAAACACCTAATAATGATATCAATGAATATATTCAATTGGCGTATGTTTTACCAAAGGAAAAGTTAAACTATTTACCACCCAAATATCACTATATTCTTTTAAAAAACCTAAGTGATTTTTATGTAGAAGATTATAGTTTAACTTGGGCATATTGTAAATATATGTGGGAATCACACCCCAATCTTCCCCATTTAAACGTAAGTACCATAAAAGATTTATTTCAACACGTTAATTAACCAACACATACACAAACATACACACAAATATCTACAACATATAAATACATATGAAAAATAACATAATAAAAACAACTCAATACAATACTATATAGTATGTCAAAGTCATATACAATGTTGACGACACGTTCGGAATTAAAAGAACATGTAAAAAAACATCAGGTTGTAATTGTAAAATTCAAAGCAGAATGGTGTGGTCCATGTAAGAAAATAGAACCATTGGTAAATACTCTTATGAAATCATACCCCAAAATAAATTACGTTGTAGTTGATGTTGACGATGGAAGTAATATAGCTTCTTATTTGAAAATCCGTTCCATTCCTACTATGGTAAGTTATTTAGACGGAGACATTCATGAAATACTTTCTTCATCTAAACCAGAAGATATTCAAGCGTTTTTTAAGAAAACCAATGCACATGTAAAATAAATTAAAATTACTATATTTTAATACTAATTTTAATTATAGACAATAGATAGATACTATGGCATCACACGACTTAGATTTAGATAATTACAGTTTGTCGGACTTATTGAATTTGTTTCACTTAAAGTATGATTTCGGTGAAGCGGAATTAAAGAAAGCAAAACAAATTGTCTACAAAATGCATCCCGATAAGTCAAATATAGACAATAAGTATTTTATATTTTTCAATAAAGCATATAAGACTGTTGAAAAGGTATACTATTTTAAAAAAAAGAAGCATCAAAATGCTCACAACGTAGAATATTCTTACTTAAACGATAATGTTAAAAAGGACGAGAAACTGTTGGCTCAGCGTTTAAAGGGAAAATCGGTGAAGGATTTCAATATATGGTTTAATCAGATGTTTGATAAGGTAAAAATGAAAGAAGACGCTAGTAATAGTGGATATGAAAAGTGGTTTCGTTCAGATGAAGATGTCAACGACCAAAAAGCATCATCATTAAACGACTTTGATAGACTGTTTCATGATAAAAAAAATGCTTGTAGAGAGTTAGTAATAAAGAAGGATTTAGAAGAAATGACTAGTCAAGGTGGGTATAATTTAAATCGCAATAAACCAGAACATTATTCATCTGGTGTATTTAGCAAACTTGCTTATGAAGATTTAAAGAAAGCACATACTGAAACAGTTGTTCCAGTTACACAAGAAGATTATTACAATAAAGAAAAGTATGGTTCAGTTCAAGATATAAAAACTGCTCGCTCCAGGCAAAACGTTGCTCCATTAACAAGGGAAGATTCCAATGTGTTATTAAATAAAAAACGGTATAATAATGAAGAAATTGCTACTAATTTGGCATATGATTTACTAAAACAAGAAGAAGAAGCACGAAAGGTAAATGAACGATGGTGGAGAAACTTAAAACAATTAAAGTAACTATCTCTCCCTTTTTATTTTTTATAATAATTATATATATGAAAATTGTGAATTATCTTTTTGCTTTTATAATTATTACATCTATTGGAATCTTGTATGATAAATACTTGAAAAAATACGACATAGACAGTAAAGAAACACATGAAAAGCTTATTAAACATTATTTGTTGAATGACGGAAACAATGGTAAACCAATACTATGGGTTCATACCAAAAATGAGATAAATGCAAGAAAGTGGTTATCGTTTAACTCCAGAAATACTAAGGAAGTTAATCAAAACTACATTGAAATGTGTATCAATAGTATTATGAAACATTGTTCTAATTCATTTAAAATATGTTTAATCAACGATGAATCATTTTCCAAACTGCTTCCAACATGGGCAATTGATTTAAACAAATTGGCAGACCCAATTAAAAGTCACGTTCGACAACTCGCTTTGGTAAAACTATTACACTCATATGGTGGACTATGCTTACCAAATAGCACCATTGTATTAAAAGATTTAAAACCACTTATTGACACTTTTTTGGGAGACAAAGACTTTTTTGCCGTGGAAAGTCTTTCAAGAAACAAATCAGCAGATTCATTGAAGTTTATTCCTAGTGTAAATATTATGGGAGCAATCAAAGGTTCCAAATCAGCAAAACAAATGTTGGAATACACACAAATCCAAATATCCAAAGACAATACTAGTGAAATGGATTTTGTAGGAAACTTGGACATCAAACTATTGGATATGTATAAGAAAAATGAAATTAATGTTATGAATGCTGAACTATTTGGTATCAAAGACAAAATGGGTAAGGAAATTTTAATAGATGACCTAATGTCTAGTTTACCTATTAAACTAAGTGATGAATGTTATTGCTTGGTAATACCAAAAGACGAATTATTAAAGCGAACCAAATACAACTGGTTTGTAAGATTAAATAAAAATCAAATAATAAAAGCAGACAATAATATTAGCAACTTTCTGGTGTATTCTCTGCAGAAATAAAGTATATAATGGAGTAAGTTGAATTCCTATATTTAATTTTAGATTTATATGTTATTTTTAAAAATTTACATATTTGTCGTAGAACAGTTATAATATTTTTATGTGTTTTTTCACGGTCCACGTAGAATTGTTTGGAGTTATGATAGTAAGGCTTTATTTTTTTGTAAAATGTATCTAATTGGGTTTCTTCGTATTTGGCCTTTTTATATGAGGTACTATTAAATTCATAACAACCACTTAAATCTTTATGCTCTACTTTATTACAACACGTATCGAGAAATTCATACAATATTGATTTTTCAAAACGGTTTTTAAACACTTGACTCATAGATATACTAATTACATATTAAATAATTTAGTTTTTAACTACTTATCACTAACTTTTCAATATACACAACAATATCACAAATATACACAACTACAATATGTCAATAGCGTTATTGGTAAATAATATTAACTCTATTTGATGTTCGTGTGTAGTGTGAAAAATAGAAATGTATTTACAAATCAACTTAATCAATTGAAACTTTTGTATTTCAACTAAATTAGAATCATACTTAATGTAAGTAAAGTAGTTGTCAAATATATCAATAACTGAATAACCTCTATCATACAATGAATAAATGATTTGTTTGGCCATATCAATGTCTTTTTTAAGCAATGCATCCGTATATGTTTCAAAATCATGAAAACTAATGTTATTGCATATGGCCTTTACATTTTTCATATCTATTTTTTTGTTTAACAACTTAAACTTTTCAATATAACTTAACAACTTTCTAATAGAATAATCGCAAATACCCAACAGTTCAATCTTAGAAGAGTTAGTTATATGTAATTGTTCTTGTTTTTTAATGTAATCAAATATATCACTTAAATCATTTATATCAATTGGTTTCAACTTAACCAACGCCAACCTAGACTGTAAACTATCAATAACTTTTTGTTTATACGTACAAGAGGCAATAAAGTAAATGTTATGACTGTATTTGTCAATATAATTGCGAAATACTTGTTGACTTTGCTCATTAACAGTGTCTAGATTGTCTAAAATAACAAACTTTTTCTTATTTTTGATAGACCCTTTTGTTTGACAAAACTGCTTGACATCATTACGGTAATATTGTATTCCTTGGTCTTGAAGACTGTTTATATACAACAAGTTTTCAGGAGGAATTCTATCTAAGTTGTAGTATTCCTTTATAATTGATTCTATATTGGTTGTTTTACCACATCCAGAGTTACCAATAAGCAATATATTAAGTTTATCCATATCAATAAATGTTTTAAACAATGTGATGTATGATTTGTTTATAATAAAATCATGAAATCTTTTTGGTTGGTATTTTTTCAATATTAAAGAATTGTCTAATTCAGACATATATAATAAATTATATGTATTGTGTTTAATAAGTAATAAAAGTATATATTGATATAACAATAAATGAGTTATTACGATTGTTTAGGTATATCAAAAAATGCTTCACAAGACGAAATCAAAAAAGCATTTCGCAAAAAATCACTATTGTGTCATCCAGATAAACCAACTGGTGATGCTGAAAAGTTTAAAAAAATCAACGAAGCATATCAAACATTAGGCGACGAGCATAAAAAAAAGATATATGACATGCAACAAGGTGGTGGCATACCAAATAGACGACATGGTAATGGTTTTAATCAAGGGTTTGGACATCATAATATGAATGATGTAATGTCTATGTTTTTTCAGGATGGATTTCCCCACAATATACCCCAATCACATATAAACAAACAAACCAATCCAAATTCTAGGTTTAAAGTGTTTTACAATGGAACGCCAATACAGAGAAAACCACCTGTTATAATTCAACGTGTTACTATAACATTGGAACAATCTTATTCCGGAGGAGTAATTCCATTGGAAATAAATCGTTGGATTGACGTAGATGGTGTAAAAACAATGGAAAAAGAGAATATTTACGTTAAATTTCCTAAGGGAATAGACAACAATGAAATGATTTTATTGAAAGAAAAGGGACACAACTTTAATACATCTCAACAAGGAGATGTAAAAGTTATTTTTACTGTTAAAAACGATACACCATTTGTTAGAAAAGGTGTTGATTTAATATATAACAAAACTATATCATTAAAAGAAGCACTTACTGGTTTAGAAATGAATATAGACCATATCAATGGGAAAAAATATAAGGTAGACACAGTAAATAACTATTGTATTATAAACAACAATTCTAATACAAGTTTACCCAACCTTGGAATTACCCGTGAAAATGTAACTGGTAAGTTAATCATAAATTTTAAAGTAGAGTTCCCAAAGGAAATATCTCCTGAAAATAGAGAAAAGTTAAAAGAATGTTTGTAATTATCCCACGCATATATCACACAAATATCACGCATATATCACACAAATATCACGCATATATCACATACATATCACATACATATCACATACATATCACATACATATCACATACATATCACATACATATCACATACATATCACACCCATTCTATATAAAATATTTTATTAAGCAATAAAATATTTTATTGATATATTTACTTGTTTATCCAATTTAAACATATACTTAGCGAACACGCTTAGTTGGAATTTCGGCAGAAACAACATAAATAGAGTTTTCAGTCATTATAATATATTCACCTTCTACCTTGTAGATTTTAGATATAGGACTAGTGTATTCTTCCTCGTTTTTCACCAAGAGTTTTTCACCACTTTCCCGAACGCCAATCAAAACTTCCTTATCACATGAAGCGGTCCAATAATCAAACATGATAGGACGGTCTTCTACAATAGCGATTTTAGCACAATGTTGAAGTGTAATACCAGATGGTAGTTTATAATTGCTTGATGTAGCAGTAGTGGTTGTTGATTGAGAACTAGTTTGTTCTGTTTCCATTTATATAAGATAAAAATAAATCTTTAAGTTAATATTTATATAATAAAATATATTGTATTTAATATGGAAAACACCGATATAATACTAAACAAAAAAAACTATCTTCCAGTTCATTTTGACGATAAAAAGAAAAAGCAAATCTATATATTGTTTGTTAATGTTATTTTTGAGTATTTAAAATCATTTAAGTTAATCGTAAAAGAAAAAAATAAACAGTATTCTATGTCGGTGGTTAAAAAGGGATTGTCTATGTTGAAAAATGTAATGAATATATTATTTCTTTACACTAGAAATATCGAAATGATACACAAGCATTTAAACAAATCATTTCTTTACTATATTGAATTTATAGAACAAATAGGAGAGGAAGGCAATACATTTTTACAATTATCGTCTAAGGATGCTGTGTTGTTTGTATATAAGAAAACCTTATTTGAAATCAATACAGATTATAAGAAAAATATGGAATACACCAAAAAAGAAAACGAAACCATAAATGAGATATTAGACACATTAAATATGTTTGTCTTTATAGCAGAATATGTTTTGTTTAAGGATATTAATGAAGTCACGGACATTAATACAGATGCAATTCATAAAAAGTTACATAAGATTATTAACAAATACACAAAAAAAAACAATATAACACAACTAAACAAACAAACAAATGAACTATTTCACCATTTAGTATTGAACAATATTGAAACAACTACCATATTAAGTGTTATTGAAATGTTTCTACAAAAAATCAAACCAACTAATATAAATAACGTTAAAAACAACATTTCCAAAGTTGATATACAACACCAATTAAATGTTAGCAAGTATGTTAATAAACTACTATTGTAATCAATTAAAAATGTATTTATTATTAAATTAAGAGAAGGCAATCATTTACAAAGTTACCTTATATTATATTACCTTACCTTTACCTTACCTTTACCATTATGGTTTTCTTTTTTAACTTCTTTTTCTTTTTTTTATTTTGATGCAATGGGTTTTCAATGGGAATGTATATTTCTTTGAATTCAATTAATAGTATATTTTTTAGAAACCTATACACATTATACAAAATTTCTTCATCACAATGACCAACTATCAATATACTACCGGTTCGAAACACCATAAATGACACTTCAATACACTTTGACTTTGTTTTTTTTGTGTTAGACTTTTCTCTGAATCCACACTTTGTGCTACAAGAACATATACCGTTGTTATTACTGTTATGATAATATTTACACTGTATTCCGGGGTAAGAACACGCATCATATAAGCTGTGTATATTATACTTATATTTCAATAAACTAAACAATTTGTCTCTGTTTATGTAGTAATTACATTTAAAGTTGGAATTAATTAACACATTTTGTATGTCTGTTTTATTATAAGTAACTGTTGTTTGGGTTAACTCTGTCATAAGACTGCATAATTTCTCCAAAGCATAATACATCATCTCGTCTTCTTGAATACCTGGTATTTCCAATTTACCCGTATTAAATACCTTTAAATGAACTTCTCGAAATTCTCCTTTATATAAAATTCTGTATATAATAGCAAAACAATTGTAGAACGCACTTTTCTTTTTTTTACGATTGTTTAACAAATCCTTCTTTGATAACCCAACTGTTATTTTGCGAACGTCCTTATATTTTCCTTCATTTTCCTTTGTATTTTTCTTGATAGTATATACATCTACTTGTTTATTTACCTTAATCTCATTTTCTACCATTGCGTCTAACTCACTACTTTCTTGTTCATTTTCACAATTAACTTTAACCGTCTTTTTTATAACTCCTTCCTCAGGCAAATGATAATTCAACATTGGGATTTTCCAAAACACACCAAATATATCAACAGGACTATTTAAATAACATATTTTAGTTTTAGTAGATATATAAATATCACTACATTCTGGTACAATAGAACACTTATCTTTATCTTCTTCATCTCTATCTACGTGTTGATTTGTGTCTTCATTATACTCTGTAAAATTTAACCATTCTTGTTCCAAATCATTCATTTTAACTATTTCTGTCTTTAAGTTAATTTTGGTTGTTTTCTTTAAATTATATTTTTATATCAATTTAATGTTGATATAAAGAATGAAATAATGAAATAATGAAATAATGAAATAATGAAATAATGAAAAATATTGGTGTTATGGTATGTTATGTGTCTATATAATACTTATTTAATTTAACAACCGATAACATGGTCTACACAACGCCATATAAAGATTATCATTTCCAACGACTACTTGACCACCTTCTTTTACAATACGATGTGTAAACAAAGACTTTCGTCGTTTGCATTTATGACAAATACCATTTACTTTAACTACTTCATCCGCAAGTGGAATAATATCAAGAATAGAACCAAACTTTTTTCGTTGAAAGTCACCATCTAATCCACATACAAATATAATTTTGTCTAATTCCAACATTTCTTTTACAAACCCATACAAATCATCAAAGAATTGACCTTCATTGATAAACAATACCTTATATTTTGAAATATCTGATTTAATATTATAAAGCAACGATGAATTAATAGATGGTATTTTTATTTGATTATGATTGGATACAACATCATCACCATAACGTACATCATTCGCATGATTAATAGCAACGCATTTATAATCCATTGATGTGTATTTATTGTACTCATTTATAATATACGTAGTTTTACCAGCAAACATAGGACCTAAAATAACTTTTAAATAACCACCTTCAAAAACAGTTGCCATGATTTCTATACAAATATACTTATAAAAGCAAACTTATTTTTATGTTTAGATAAATTCAATTTAAATATAAAAAACGAATAACTATTAATGGATAACAGACCATGGGTTGAAAAATACAGACCAACTATATTTGAAAATATCGTATTAGATGACACAAATAAAACCATACTTGAAAACGTTATCATTAAAAATATATTTCCTAATTTATTGTTTTACGGTCCTCCGGGAACGGGTAAAACAACAACTATTATTAACTTAATTGATAAATACCAAACCATATACAATCAAAAAGACAAATCATTAAAGATACACTTAAATGCGTCTGATGATAGAGGCATTGAAGTAATACGCAATCAAATCAACCACTTTGTAAACACCAAAACTTTTTTCACAGAAGGTCTTAAGTTTGTTATACTAGACGAAGTTGACTACATGACTAAAAATGCCCAACAAGCACTCCACTATTTAATACAACAATACTCTAAAAACATAAGATTTTGCTTGATATGCAATTACGTAAGCAAAATAGACACTGCCCTTCAAAACGAGTTTATTCATTTAAGATTTTCTCAATTACCCAAAAAGCATATATTTTCCTTTTTAAAAAACATTGTTACACAAGAAAACATCAATGTATCGGATACAAATATTAACTCGATATTGAATATCTATAAATCCGATATAAGAAGTATGATTAACTTTATACAGTGTAATCATGACCATAATGGTTTAAATGTCAATGTAATGACAAATAAAAAATGGGACGTGTTTATTTCTTATTTGAAACGGTCAAATAATAAAAAAAAGAAAGAAAATTATGTAAAAACACTATGTTTAAAGCATAACATGGACACAAAATCATTTATGTTGGATTTTTTCACTTATATTATACATTCACGCAAAATTACTTTAACCAAAAAAGAGTTAAAATTAATGGAGTTTATTTGTCATACCAATACACGAGAAGACTTTTTGCTAAACTATTTGATATCGTTTGTAGATAATAAATTATCCAATACATTGGCGTCATCGAGTGATGACATTATTACGAATAATAACAATTAAATCTTTTTTTAAGTTTATTGATAAACAAATTTGGCGAAGGGTTGTTAGGATTAAAATTATTGCGTTTTAATGAATACTCTACTGATATTTTTTCAAAGTCGAACGGTGTTTTTTTAACGGACAAAGAATATTGACCGGGAAGTTGATGTTCTTGTTCGTTTTTGTTGGAAAATACAGTTGGTTGCGTTTCAGCAATCATAATAATAACATAACAACAGAAAAAAATTTATTAATATCTAGTAAATAAAGCATATCCCATCACGCATTTTACTAATATGTCACAAAAATCCACAAATATATATAATAAAATATACTCTACTTGTTAATTAATTATTTAAAAGTATTTAAAAAATCAATTACTTATTTACAATATAATGTCTACTGATAAAGACCCAATTAAGAAAAAGAAAAGAGGAAGAAAGCCTAAAAAGAAACCAGAAGGTGACGAGATTAAGGTGCCGAAGAAGAGGGGTAGGAAACCACGGGGAGGTAAAATAGTTAAAAAAACAACAGACATAATGGTTTCCAAGTCACCAGTTGAAGCAAATATTATTTTACATTTGAGGTGTAACACCAGTGAAATAATGAAAAAAACAAATTCAATGTTGAATAATAAATACGACCCTGAAATACGTCAACCAGACCCATTTTCACTTAATTCAAATCAGAAATTCACTAGTTTACCATTTGAACACATTGGACAATCCAATCTTAATGAAACCAACCATACAACGATGCATATGTCAAATTTAAAACAACAACCACCTTCCAATACCTTATTTAATTCTACTAACGATTACCAAAATCAAATATGTAATCATAATGTAGATGACAAAGACAAAGAATGTGGTAGTGAAGAAGATGTTAATATTAAAACAGTGTGGAAAAAACTATCGAATTTAAAACATCAATTAAGGTATAATTCTTTACCGGATAAACGGTCTGCTTGTTTTTGGTGCACTTGTAGCTTTGATAATCCAGCCATCTATATTCCTTCTAAAATAAGAAACAAAGTGTATGATGTGTATGGATGTTTTTGTAGTCCTCAATGTGCGGTGGCGTTTTTAAGAAATGAACCATTGGACCATTCTGTATTATGGGAACGGTATTCTATGATAAACGATTTGTATGGTAAAATATTCGGTAAAAACATTAAACCAGCGCCATGTCCTTATTATACTTTAAATAAATACTACGGTAATTTAACCATACAAGAGTATAGAAAGTTGTTAAACAATGACAAACTATTAATGATTGTAGACAAACCAATGTCAAAGGTATTACCAGAACTTTATGAAGACAATAATGAGTTGCCTAATGTCAATAACAATTTATTGTCGAAAGGTGTCACTAACACAAACTACCGACTTAAAAGCAATCATCTTAAAAGAGAAAAGAAAAGCATATTTAGTTCGGTTTAATTCGAATTTCAGTTAAGGTTCTACACTTTGAAAATTTAAAACTATCAAGTTTAATTACATTTTTATGAAAAAAATAATTAAACTACTTCTTCAACTTTGATTTCATTTGATATGTTTGTCGCTTCTCCACCCTTTTTTGCTTCTTCTCCACCCTTTTTTGCCGCTTCTTCGCCCTTTTTTGCTTCTTCTCCACCCTTTTTTGCCGCTTCTTCTTGTCTGACTTGATTTAATACATTTATGTATTGATTGTATCGTTTACGTTTTTCAAACTTGATATAAACATCATCCATAAAAGACCTTATTTCCCCCAACATTTGCTGATTTAATGTTTTGGGTTTTGTTTCCTTTTTTTTAGTGTTAAATTCAGGGTTTAAATACTCCTTAATGACATTAATGTAATTATTATTCCATTGTTTTAATTTATCTTTTGCTTGCTCTTCTGTATAATCGGTTTGTCGCATTACTAAATTAATAACTTCTTTTTCTCTGGTAGATTTACTCATATAATATTAATTAATAATTTATTAAATAATATTAAACGGATTTCAAACAAATATTTATAATGCAAAATTCTGTAGAAATTTCTAAAATTGTAGATGATGTTAGTTATATCATATCTTCTAAATTAAGAGATGCTTTGATGCCAGTGGTTCAAAGTCAAAATACAACTGAAAGTGCTATTTTAAATTTACCATTTGTTCAAAAAATAGCCAGTGAAAACAGAGAATTAAAAATAAAGAATGCTGAGTTAGAAACCAAATTGGCTATAGTAAGAGAAAATTACAAGCGTTTGTTTTTGTCTAAGGTTGCTGATGAAGTGGTTGTTTCTAAACACCAACAAACATCATCTGATACAACTGAATCCAAAGAAGAAAATAACATTAACTTGGAGATTGAAGAGTTTAATGTTAATAAACAGGATTACGATACAGTATCTGTTTCAAATTTAGAAAAAGAAATAATTGAATTAAACAAACCAGATATGGTAAGCGATGAAGATGATACTGAAGGTGAAACTGGTATATCTATTACAAGTTCAGACAAAGAAGAAGACGAAGAAGATGAAGATGATGAACAAGATAATCAAACCAAACTTAAATTTCTTGTAACCAATAACCCTGAATTGTGTAAAAATGCTTTGGAAAATTATAAATTATTCCATAAAATGAAAACAACTCCAAGTATAGAAGTTGTATTTAATTCAGCAGCAGGTATTGAAGGTTGGGGCAAGGCAACTTTAAACGTAAACAAACAACAGACCACCGAAACTAAGCAACAAGAAGAGCACCAACAAGTAGAAGAGGAAGAAGAACACCACGACGATGAAGAAGAAGAGCAAGCAGATGAAGAAGTAGAAGAAGAGGAAGAAGAAGAAGAGGAAGAGCAAGCAGATGAAGAAGAAGAGGAAGAAGAAGAAGATGACGGCGAAGAAGAAGAGGAAGAAGAAGAGCAAGCAGATGAAGAAGAAGAAGAGGAAGAAGAAGAAGAAGACAACGAAGAAGAAGAGGAAGAAGAAGACAACGAAGAAGAAGAAGACAACGAAGAAGAAGAAGACGAAGAAGACAACGAAGAAGAAGAGGAAGAGGAAGACAACGAAGAAGAAGAGGAAGTAGCAGAAGAAGAGGAAGACGACGACGATGAAGAAGACGAACTTGAAGTAGAAGAAATTATGATTAAGGGAAAAATGTTTTACACAGATTCACCAATGAATGGCGACATATATCGTGTTGGAGAAGATGGAGATATTGAAGATGTTGTTGGTAAATTTGAAAAGAGTGTAGCTATTTTCTATTAGTATATATATAATTAAATGTTGCAATCTTTATGTACGCCTGCTTTAATTTATTTATTGTTTTCAGTAACTCAAATCACAATAGACATATTTAAAAGAGATTACAATGTTGCTTTAGTGAAATTTGCCGTTGCTTTTGTGTTTACTATATTATTAAACTATCTATGCAGTTCCGGTTTAGGCATCGTATCATGGATAATTGTATTTATTCCATTTATATTAATGTCTGTTATAGTGTCTTATATTTTAACATTTTTTGGTATGGATCCAAAAACCAAAAAAATAAGAATACTACAAGACGGTGAAGTATTGAAATCAGAAGAAGAGAAAAAAGAAGAAGAAACTCTTGACATTGGTGCTCCAATCCTTTCCAATATAAATGCTAGTTACTCTGAAGGAGAAAACAAAATAATTATTAATTTTACTAGTAATAAAGATGGACGTGTTTGGTGTAAAGCGATTAAGAAAGGTGACTCAAATCCAACCGTATATCAATTAAAAGAAGAACAATCGCAATCCATGTTTAAGGGAGATGATAATGAATGTAGTGTATCGGATTATTTAGATGATGAAGAATATACTGTTTACATGTATGCCGAAGACAATCAATCAAATGGTATTAGCGAAGAAGATATGCTTTCCACTGGTAAATTTGTAACAACTCGTTCATCCCCTTTATCTGGTTCGTCTTCATCGGATACACAAGGTTTTCAAAACATCAAACAAGAATTCGGTAACTTTTTTAACGATAACTCCCCTACATATAAAAAAAGAAAACAACACATCAATCACATTGAAAAAATACTCAACAACTTAAATGAAACTGATAATAGTGCTTATTTTCTTATTCAAGCAGAAACTTGTGCCAATAAAAAAACAAATACAGAGTATGAAAAATGCTTAAAACGAGTTATACAAGAAGTGTATGCACGTATAAAGGATACCGAAACAAAGGAAAAGTTTATGAAAAGTTTACACGACAGTAAAATCAATATTATTGGTATCAAAGACAAGTTGATATAATCAAACATCACAAATAACACAAATAAAACACCATAAATAACACAAATAAAACACCATAAATAACACAAATAAAACATCACAAATAACACAAATAAAACACCATAAATAACACACCTAATATATTAAATTTAGTAAAAACGTATTAAATTTAATATATATTAATAATACATAATGTTATTATTGATTACCTTTGGAGGAGGATTTATACTATATTTGTACTATTTAATGGACCAACAAGGATTTAATAGAAACATGTATAATGTATATTTTACATCTTTAAACACGTATCATCGTTTCGCAATAAAACTAGAAGAAGTATTCGAATATTATAACAATCTATCTATACAAGACCAACGAAATTCCAATGTAGAAACAAATATAGTAGTAACAGCAGAAGAAAATACACAAATAAATGAAAATGAAATCACATATTCTTATGAACCATACAAAACACAACAAACTTTATCATATTACAACTATGTCCCCAATATTAATATGATAGAAACATCCAAAAATCCTATATTATTTTTAAAGTCATACATAGACGATGATTATAAATATCTTCAGTTTAATGATATTTCTTTAAATTTAAACAAATTTCTACCTATTAAACCAATTGATAAAGGGTTGTTTATTCAAGTTGAGTTTATTTACAAAGGAAAGACATACGATATTTCTTTAAATTCAATAAAGCCATTTTTAGTAAATAACAATTACATTTTCAATAAAAAATTCGTAAAATGGTTTATTCAGCAAGAATTTGACGTTTTAGTAGAAGATAAATATACTATAAAGATAATAGACGAAACAATTAACATGTTTGAATTAGATGATACAGAATATATTTATCTAGAAAATGACACATATGTAGTAGATAAGTCAACAAATAAAGGTAAATAAATAAATTAAACCATTGAAAACTATACAATACATACAATCATAAATATTTATTAATAAAAACTATATAAATAAATATTTAGTTAATTATATTATAATGGAAATGATACAATCCATCGAAGATGCTTCTTCATCATATAGTTCCCAAGCACATACCCTTATTGATAAATGGGTTTTATGGGCGCATTTACCACATAACACTGATTGGAGCTTAAAAAGTTATATAAAGTTACAACAATTGGAAACTGTAGAAGATGTAGTTAGTATTACAAATGCAATACCAGAAAAAATGGTGAAAAATTGCATGTTGTTTTTGATGCGAAAAAATATCAATCCAGTATGGGAAGACCCTCATAATTGTAATGGTGGGTGCTTTTCATTTAAAGTTTTAAATAAAAATGTCTTACAAGTTTGGAAAGAACTATCCTATTCTATTACAGGAGAAACTTTATCAAACAATACTGATTTTATGGACAATATAAACGGAATTACTATTAGTCCAAAGAAATCGTTTTGTATTATCAAACTTTGGACAAAAACATTGGACTTTCAAAATCCACGTAATATAATACCTATAAATGGATTACAAGTCAATGGTTGTTTATTTAAAAAACACAAATCACACTATTAAATTATTATATACTTATTTTTATATACTAATTTATGAATTTTACAGATATGGTGTTTAACACTATTATTTCAATACTTCGTGCGTCACCTGCTTTATCATTTGTCATATCATTTGTTCTTTTTATAACAACACAAATCGATATGTATTTATTTTTAATGGTTCTTATATTTCTAGGAGAGTTATTAAACAATGTGTTAAAGCATGGCGTATTTAAACCTCTTATGAAAAACAACAAATGGCATATATTAGGGTATGGAACACGTCCTTTAAACTCCAAAAACTCATCGCAATTTGGAAACATAAACAAATCACCTCATAAACATACGTATGGTATGCCTTCAGGGCACTCTCAAACTGCTTTACTATTCGCCACGTTTATTACTTTAATGATTACAGACTATCATTCATCATCCCTTTCCAAATACACCCAATATATTTTAGTGTCTTCATTAGTAGTATTTACTGTTTCTATATTATGGTCGCGAATATACTTAAACTGTCATACTATACAACAAGTTACATTAGGGTCAATTATAGGTGGTATTATTGGATATTATGGTTATTATTTTATGAAAGATAATACACAACCCAATAAAGATATAGATACACCATTATTCTAATATTTCACGGATTATTCTAATATTTCACGGATTATTTTAGTCCTTTTTTGTAATATAACTAAACTACTAGTAGACGATATATCACGGTCGTCAGCAAACAACAATTCTTTATACTCTGGTGCCAAACAAAACACTGGTATACCTTCTTTCTTTGCTTTTAAACAAAATATAATATCTTCTCCTGTGTCTGTAGTTGATATTTCTGAATTAAACAACTTAGAAAGTGTAGATTTCCGAAATGACATTCCACCGCATAAATAATCAACATGTAATAATGTATCGTTTTTTAAATCATCGTCTTTCGTATCTTCATAAATCATATTGGTTTCTATATAATTTTCTGGAGCAGGAATTACCATATTGCTCCATTCTTGTTTTATGTTATTGGAATATAAATTTACCTTGTTGTAATTAAATGAAATCCCTTTTTGTTTTTTGTTTACCATCCAATTTGGAAATAAAAATAAACCGTTGATGTCCATTTTAATATCGTCTAATATCCAACCATATTGACCAACAATACAATCCTTTTTAACCAACACTTCTCTTGTTCGCTTAATAAAATCTTCATTTGGAAAACGGTCGTCATCCAAAACAATAATGTAAGGAGTAGGTGCTGTAAGTGCCAGTTGGTATCGTCCAATGTATTTAAAATTATAACTAGACGATATGTAATCCAAATGTGGAAACTTGTCTTTCCATTTTAAAAATGCATTTAAGAGTTCATCATCTTTACACCCTAAAAAACATCCCCACACATATTTTGGAACCACCGATTGAAATTGCAATGCTTTCATTTGCATATCCAACATATCTACTGGTTTGTTAAAAAAATTAAGAATAACTGTAACGTCACTCATATAATAATATAAATTTAATTATTTATATTATTTCACGAAGTAAAACATACACATACACATACACATACAGATACACATACACATACACCTATTTATCTACAATTTTACAAACTCCCATCCACGATGATGTCCTTTACAAGACATAATACATGGTGTTCCAAGTCTAGCATGTCGCATATTTACATTCTTGTTCATGTATTTCTTCTCTGATTCTTTTACACCTTCATTGTATTTATACAACAAAGACATATGGGCATATTCTGGCCACCAATCCGGTTTGGGTTTATTATTGTTTGCGGAATAATACAAAGGATACTCTAAAGATGTAAATCCATCGTCATTCGATACTAAAAAATTTTTGTCTACCAAAACATTAATGGTTTTATGGTTTAATTCTTTTTGAAGAGCACTATGTAGATTTATTGCGTCTGCCAATTCTAAGTGAGTTTTTATAGATAGATGTGGTATAACAGTTTTATTTATTTTATACCAGTATGGGTTTTCAGGAATCAACCAAACACAAAATTTATAATCCGGATATATTACTTCTGGAGGATTTGATGTTGTTGTATTTTCTAAAGACATATACATTAACTTTGTATTTTTTTATAATGAAACGTCTATTCATTTACAATTACATGTTTCTACTTTTCAACTCCAATTCAAAATCCTTATTTGTTAACTGATATCCCCAATGTTGAAGGGTTTGACGTATTGCTGGACTTATTTCACTATTGTTCCAATCACCTCTCCCTCCCTTTTTCATAATTTGTGTCACCAACCACTTTCTAAAACGTCCTTTTGGTCCCGCTAACTTTTTCCATCTATCTATCTGACGCTCGTCGTCTTTACTACGTCTTCCCATAAAAAACTCACAATACCATTGAACCCATCCGTATGGGTCTTGTTTGTCAATCCAATTTTTTGATTCCCAAAATTCCAAACTGGTTCCAACCTTAGTTTTGTATTTGTTGATACTGATATCGTAATTATCCATTGATTTGGTTAAGTGTTCTTCTGGAACATTTTTCCACCATTTACTAGGGTATTTTTTGTGATAATTTCGCAAGGTTGTTTTATAGAACTTGCTTTTAATCGGTCTCCAATAGGTTCCTCCAAAACTTCCTAATTCAAACATTTCTTTGGGACTAAGATTGGGAGAGAAGTCTATTCTATCTTTAAAATAATACACTCCATCTTTCTTTTTTGGTTCTCCGCGACTATACTTTCTTCGTGATTTCTTTTTTCCAGCACCTCCACGCAAAGAAACAGACGATTTGCGGACTTTTCGTGTTCCATATCCATGTTTTTTCTTTGCTAAATTTGCTAATTTCATTGCTTTTCCAGATGGTTTGCAATTTTCTTTTAGTATATTGTAATCCACTGCTGCTGCTTTTCCTCCTGTGATAGCACTTGCTAAACGAGCATACCCCCAAGAATGTGCGGTTTGATTTGGACGACTACCACTAGAGTAATAAGCACCTTGTCCTTTTTTAACTATTTTTTCCAAACCTTCTACACTACATTTTGTTGCCTCTGCCAGTTGTTTTCCTGGAACAATATTGTCTAACTTGTATATCTTCTCTGCTTTAACGATGTGTTTGCTTTTCTTTGATTTAAAAGATGCAACTTTTTTACGTGTGTAATACTTGTTTTTTTTGTAAGCACGTCTTGATTTCTTTAACTCTTTGCTTACCTTTTCCTTATCTTTTTTACTTAATTTTTCCGGTATATATTTAATAGGAACAGACATAATTTACTATTGTTTTAAATATTATATATAATAATCATAAAATATTTAATAATAATTTGCATTACATTATGTTACATTACATTATATTAGATTACATTACATTACAAAGAAGGTAGTGGTGCCAAACACAATTTAATTTCTCCCAATGAAGCAACACTATATCGGACAATCAATGGTATATTGTTTTCCAAATACATTTCAATGCTATTACATAGATTGGTGCATTTAATAAAATAACTAAGGTTTTTCAAAGAAAACTCTCCTTGTATGATTTCATCGTTGTCTTGTTTCTGTATAAATTCCATATTACCATCGCATTCCGACCGACGAAGTGTGCAAGAAGCAAACGGTCCATTACAACTAAAAATCAACTCGTTTCCAACAGACTTTATTTCCAATCTATCAGACAAATTACTTAAATCCCTGACAATTTTCTGGAAATCACTAGAAGGCATGTTAAGAATAGAAGAATACTTAATCTTTGGTAGTTCCAAATCATCATCGTCTGGTTCTATTAACCGTAATTTTTGGTCTTTACATTGTTTGATATCACCATTTTCAAACTTTAATCCAAGATGGTCTACAATACCATCATTGTAATCGTTTTCTTCAATATAGATAGTAAGTGTATCATCATTGTCAATAGAGTTGATAAGTTTAAATAGTTGAAACATATTTACACCAATTACAATCTTGGGATACTTACAATAATAATATTCAAACTTGTCTGCTTGAAGAAACAAATGAGCCAAAATAGTATGTGATTTATCCATATTAACAATTCTAATACCATCTTGTTGAAAAATAATGTTAGTTTCCAATAATATATCTTTTAATGCTGTCATTAAAGTACGAAAAGGAGGAATTTGTATGGTTTTAATTTCCAGAACATTTGTGTTGTCTGACATAATATATTAAATCGGTAGTAATCTTTAAATACTAAAAATATCTATTATTAAACGCACTTAATTTTTTTTGTTGTTTTGTTGTTAAGAAAATTGATTGTAATAAATAATTAAGTAATTTATATTACAACAAACAACTAATATATTAAAATAACGATTAATATATTACAATTAAAGCGTTTATTAATTTATTTATTTCAATACATCTATTGTAAAGTAGAACACATACTTATAAAAGTAAAAACCTTAATAAAAATGTTTAAATACTGTTGTTCAAAACTATCCATATTTAAGAAAAGCAACCATTCGTCTATCAATAAATCATTTTCAAGCATACATCCTACCAACAATAGTTCGCCTAGTAGAAAATCATTGATTGGTAAATATAAAATAAATCCATTGAATGAGATTAAACTTGTTGAAGGAAATATACAGGAACAATTAGGTGAAGGCGGTGCAAGTGTGGTATACAAATATGTTTACAATAACAAAGTGTATGCTTGTAAAAAAATATCAAAACGTCGTGAAGTAGTTGAACGAGAAATCAACATAATGTCACTATACAAAGACAATAAATATATTGTCAAGTATTTTGGTTGTCATTTAAATGAAAACACACAAACCCCGTATAATTCAAATAAAATACATGGACCTCCTAAACCTCATTATATATTTATGGAATATTGTCAAGGAAAGGAATTGTTTGAAGTCTTAAGACAAAATTATGACTATAGAATAATTATAAATATAATATACCAACTATTATTAGCAATAAAACACTTGCAAAAATACAAAATAGTTCATGCAGATATCAAATTAGAGAATATAATTATTAACAATCGATATGAGATAAAATTAATTGATTTTGGTCTTTCCAGAATGATAAAAAATGGGAAATCCAAACAATTAAGCACTCACATTGGAACGGTTGGATACGTTTCACCCGAAGTAATGGTTGACAATTATCTTACCTTTAAAACAGACATTTGGAGTGTAGGTATAGTAACTTATATATTATTAAACAATTCCCATTTGTTTAATGTGGTAGACCGTGCTATATATAAGAGACAGTTGGAAAATCTACCAGTTACATTACAAAAAGGTATGTTTATATCTAATTTAACCGTCCCCATTGAAAAATACAACGACATACATTCATTCTTAGTAAAAACAATATGTTACACTAATAATCGTTTTAGTTTAAAAAAGTGCTTACAGCAAAAAATGTTCTTAAATGTTGATTCCAAAATACGAGAAACATCTATAATTTAACATAATACATCACACACTCATACATCACACACTCATACATCACACACGCATACATCACACAATATATCATACATAGTACACTCCAACTATTTTTTACACATATTCGATAATTAAGATAATATAGTTATGGCTATTAAATATTAAAAAAACATCAATCTCTAATATATTAGAACATATAACGATGTCATCAAACAATGTAAAACTATTAAATGAAATTAATCATAATTTCACTAAACTTCTTGAACAATATTCGAATAATTACAAAGTATTAAAACAAGTCAATCAGTATATTAAAACAACATTACCAGTAAATATTATTAAAATTCATAGAGACGTTGAAAATTTGGAGAAAATAGAAAAAGAAAAAAACTATTTTATCAATAAGTTTTTATCTAGTATGGACAATATATTTTATTATGTAAATGAAAATGATGTATTTGTTCATTATGATATGAAACATTATAAGATATTTGAGGAAGACCAGTTAATCAACCAAATATACAATGAAATAACCGAAAATCACATTTCATTACATTCATCTAAATTCGTCGTTTTAAGTGAAATAATAAATGAGCTAAAGCAACAATCTTTATTAAAATGCTTGCCAGAATCGTATACTATACAAAGTATTATAAAGTATCTAATGACTTATTTTTTCAGTTCTAAGGACGATGCTAAATATTTTTGTTGTGTTTTGGGTGATATTATACTAAATAAAAACGTAGATATTGTTGTATGTGTTAATTCAACTTTACTTTCTTTTATTGAAATGTTTGATACTATCATTATTAAAGGGTTGGGTAAAACAATATCAAATGGTGTAATTGATAAATTTATATGCAATACTATAACAAATTCAACTAAAATAAGCAATCATAGAATAATACAGTCAACCAATGAAGACCAGCAATATTTATGGAGTGATTTTTTAAGAAAACACGCGATTGATTTACTTGCTGTGTGTATTCATTATTCCAAACGATATGTTAATTCTGAAAAATACTTAACTCATCATAAATCACCAGATAGCATTTTATACTTAAATAAAAATAGTCCTAAACAAATGATAGAGGGGTTTTGTTTAAAATATTTTAACGTTGATAAAAACAATAATATACCGTATGAAAATATGGAATATTTATGGTATAATTTTCTATGTAAACAACATGTTCCAAATAATGTAGTATCTCAAATAGAATTACACGACACGATAAAATCATACATCAAATACGATAATGACAATAAGTTGTATGTTTCAATATTTCACAAAGATATACAGTTAATTGAAGATTTAAAACAATTTATTAAATCTGAATTGGTAGTAGATGTAAATGATAACTTAGAAGTAAGTGAATTAACCGCGATTTTCGAAGAACAAGAACATAATCATATAGTAGATGAAACAATGATGGTAAGTATGGTTAAATATTTTACAAACTGTGACATTACATCCGATAACAAAATTATTTGTGATACTAGATGTAAGATGTGGGATAAAAAGGGAGATTTAAACAAATTTATTAATATTATGAAAGAAGGAGCAACTTCTAATTACCCTATTATTGATGATTTATCTATCAATGATATTTATACTAAATATTGTAAATACACATCAAACAATGGAAATATTCGTAAAATAGTAACCAAAAAATACTTTGTAAATTACATTCTACACAATGTTCCAGAACAGTATATTATGTTTAATAAAGTAGTCAAGGAGTTTTGGTATGATTAGTAGAATAAACAATTATAAACAATTATAAACAAAATAAATTATATATAATTTATTTTATTTAAGTGTTATGATATTTTATTATTAGTTTAAATTAAACTAACTTTATTTACTTGCGCTTGGCAGTCTTTCCTTTCTTACCTTTCTTTGCCTTTTTACCTTTCTTGGCAGTCTTTACCTTCTTTTTGATGGCACCAAACTTACCTTTGCGAGTAAAGTAACCTTTGTCTGTAAGACGTTTCAACATTTGGGGACCTTTGGCACTTTTAGCACGGGAAACAATCTTTCCGTGTTTGTTTTTCTTAAGATCCTTTTTTGTAAGTCCACCTGTTGTTTTGTATGCAGTTTTATGCATAACTTGAGCACGAGAACCTACAAGGGCAGGGAATTTGTCACCTTTAATGTGGTACATACCGTCATCGCTTTTTCCTACGCGTTTAACCATTATATACTTTAATTAGAAAAAACTTTTACGGTGAAAAATATAACATACTAAAATAATACGTATAAATATAAAATCGTAACAAATATAAAATGAACAAGTCTCAATATGATGTTTTTCAACTATATAAAAAAGATAGAAATACTGCTAAATTAGAGATAAAGGAATTGGAATTATTATTGGACCAGGCTAAAAAGCAATACAAACACGTTTTTGATGAGGATTATGAAAATTCATGGTACAATTATATCACGAACGCATTTGATTGGTTAAATCCATTAAATTATTTATATTCTAAACTTAATTTTGATCTTGCTTACTATGTTTATGCGGATGATTCGGTATTTCAAGAAGGATATGACATGTATTCATCTGTTTATGAAGATATAGATAGTGATTTTGATATATCCGATGATGAATGTAATACATTAGATTAATATATAATATAATACTAATACTAATACTAATACTAATAGTAATAGTAATAGTAATAGTAATACTAATACTAATACTAATAATTATTATTAGATAAAATTGATTTAAAAATAGAACCATATGGTTAATGATACAACTTAATTATTAATCATGTCTCAAACTCAAAATCTAGCAACCGAATATCAAAAGAAAACCGACCGTGAGCACATTTTAGATGCTCCGGACACATATATTGGTCAAGTCGATTTAGACGAAACCAAAAACTGGCTATTACAAGACGATAACAGCTTTAAATATGAAACGTATTCTTGGATACCTGGTTTGTTTAAATGTTTTGATGAAGGTATTGTAAACGCAAGAGACCATGCAGTAAGAATGTCCGAACGTTCCAAAAAGTCAAAACAGGTCGTTCCAGTTAAAAACATCAGTATTGAAGTTGACGAACAGACTGGTGTAATTACTATGACCAATGATGGAAACGGTATTGATGTGGCAAAACATCCAGAATATGATTTATGGATTCCAGAGATGATATTTGGACATTTAAGAACATCTACTAACTACGACAAAACAGAGAAAAAGATTGTCGGTGGTAAAAATGGGTTTGGATTTAAACTGGTGTTGATTTATTCGAAATGGGGAACGATTGAAACAGTAGACCATATCAGAAAAAAGAAATACACACAGCGTTTTGAAAACAATCTTGAAACCATACAAAAACCTACTATCAAAAAGTGTTCTACTAAGCCATATACTAAGGTAAGTTGGTTGCCTGATTACAAACGATTTGGCATTGAAAAACTTACCCCAACCATGTTTAAGATGTTTAAAAAGAGAACATACGATATTGCTGCTGTAACGGACAAACAAGTAGTTGTTAAATTCAACGGAAATACACTTCCAATCCGTACATTTGAACAATATATCAATATGTATATTGGAACAAAGGACCAAACCAAACGGTTGTTTGAAACATCTAAAAATGGAAGATGGGAATACGCGGTGTGCCTTAGTCCAGTAGATGAATTTACTCAAATCTCGTTTGTAAATGGTATAAGCACTACTAGGGGAGGTAAGCATGTTGATTATGTATTAAGACAAATCACAAAGAAAATGCAGACTTATATTGAAAAGAAAAAGAAAATCAAAGTAAAGGAAAACACAATCAAAGAACAGTTAATGTTATTCCTAAACTGTGTTATTGAAAACCCTTCATTTGATAGTCAATCCAAAGAATCTATGAACACACCAGTATCTAAGTTTGGAAGTAAATGTGAAGTAACTGATAAGTTTATTGATAAACTAGCAAAAATGGGTGTAATGGATGCCGCTATTAGTTTAAATGAAATTAAAGACAATAAGGCAGCGAAGAAAAACGATGGTAAAAAGGTAAGAACCATCAGGGGATTGCCTAAGTTGATGGATGCCAACTATGCTGGAACAGCTAAATCTGGTGAATGTATTTTAATATTATGTGAGGGAGATTCAGCAAAGTCTGGTATTATGTCTGGTTTAACCAAAGAAGACAGAAACTATATTGGTGTGTTTCCTCTTAAGGGTAAGTTGTTGAATACTAAGGATTTGCCTCAAAAGAAAATTAATGACAATACAGAGATTACTAATATCAAAAAGATTTTGGGTTTGGTAACCAATAAATCTTATGATAAAAAAGAAATCAAAACCTTAAGATATGGAAAGGTAATCTTTATGACCGATCAGGATTTGGATGGTAGTCATATTAAAGGATTGTGTATTAACTTGTTTCATAGTCAATGGGGTGATTTGTTTAAAGCAGACCAGTTTATTGGTTTTATGAACACTCCAATCTTAAAGGCGACCAAAGGAAAACGAGAACTTAGCTTTTACAATGAAAGCAAATATCAAGAATGGAAAAAAGCAAATAACAATGGTAAAGGATGGACTATTAAATATTATAAGGGTCTAGGAACGAGCACTAGTAAAGAGTTTAAAGAGTATTTTAAAAACAAACGACTGATTACATTCTCTTACACCGGTGAGACATCAGACAATGCTATTGATAAAGTGTTTAATAAAGATAGAGCAGATGACAGAAAAGAGTGGTTGGAACATTATGATAGAGATGATGTATTGGCGACAGACAAAAATGCTGTGCCATATGAAGATTTCGTCAATAAGGAAATGATACACTTCTCTAAATACGATTGTGAGCGTTCTATTCCAAATTTGGTAGATGGTTTGAAAACTAGTCTTAGAAAGATTGTGTATGCTGCTTTTAAGAAAAACTTAACCAAAGAAATTAAAGTAGCACAGTTTTCAGGGTATGTATCGGAACACTCTGGTTACCATCATGGTGAAATGAGTTTAAACAAAGCAATTGTTGGGTTGGCGCAAAACTATGTTGGAGCAAATAATGTTAATTTGTTGATGCCAAATGGTCAGTTTGGAACTAGATTGGAAGGAGGTAAGGATGCAGCATCCGAAAGATACATTTACACACAACTAAATCCATTGGTGAAATACATTTATCCAGAACAAGATATGCCATTGTTGAATTACTTAAACGATGATGGGTATATGGTTGAACCAGATTATTATCTTCCAATTCTTCCCATGGTTTTGGTAAATGGAGGCAAAGGTATTGGAACTGGATATAGTTATGAAGGGTTGTGCTACAATCCAAAGCAGATTATGCAATATATGAAAAACAAAATCAAAGGGGTTGCTCATGAATCCAATATAGATATTGAACCTTATTATGAAAACTTTAAAGGAACCATTGTTAAGTTGAACAAAACAAAATTTATGATGAAGGGTAAGTATGATGTTATTAGTTCAGATAGTATTCGTATTACTGAATTACCCATTGGAACGTGGACTACTAGTTACAAAGAGTTTCTAGAATCATTGATGGACGATAAGAAAAATAAGAAAAAACCAATTGTTAAAGCAATAAAGGATATGAGCACAGATGCTATAGTAGATTTAACGGTTAAGTTTCATCCAAATATATTGGGTAAATTGGTGTCGAAACAAGTAGATGAGCATCATAATCAGTTGGAAAAGGTATTGAAACTAATTGCTACCAAACAAACCACAAACATGCATTTGTTTAATCATAAACAGCAGTTGAAACGATATGAAACTATATATGATATTGTAGACAGTTACTTTCCAATCCGTCATGATGGATATGTTAGAAGAAAGGAATATATGATTAAGCATTTAGAAAAGATTGTTATGGTATTGAGTAATAAAGCACGTTTTATAAAAGAACAATGTGATGATGTTATTGACTTAAGAAAGAAAAAGAAGCAACAGGTGATTGATTTGTTGAAAAGTAGAAACTATGATGTGATTGATGAAGACACAGAATATAAGTATCTAAGAACCATGACAATTGATAGTGTAGAAGAAGAAAATGTTGCTAAGTTGATGAAGGAAAAGGAGAAAAAGCAAAAAGAGTTAGACATCATCAAAAAGAAAACTGTGGAACAGATGTGGATTCATGAATTAACAACCTTAGAGAAAGAGTATGAAACGTATCAATCTGTCCGAAAAAATAAGTTGTTTGGTGATGTAGAAAAGGCAAAAAAGGTGACTAAGATTAAAAAGGTGTCTAAGATTAAAAAGGTGTCTAATATTAAAAAGGTGTCTAAAAAAACAAATAAAAATTAACATGGCATTAACAAATAATTAATAAAGAATTAATAAAATAATAATATAATTTTTATTATTTTATTTAAAAAAATCGTTTGGTTTCTAAAGTATTGTTATGGTATGTAGACAATGGTCTCTGCATTGGTTTTGCCATTGTACTAATATCACGTTTATACTTCATATAACCATCTGCTTCTCCATATACTTGAGGAACAGCATAATCACAAACAAGACGATTTAATTCCACGATTTGACTGGTAACATCACATCCATGTTTGGAATTTTGTAGATAAATACTTCTCATTATAATCTTAAGTGTGTCTTCATTTTGGTCTCCAATTGAAAATTTACCACCAGATAATTTATATACACCTGCTTTTATTGCATTTTGAATAATTTTTATGTTTTCTTTGGAGAAGAAAGCGGTAGACAGCATTGTAGATGTAGTAGTTCCGGTCAATGCTTCTCTAAAGTCACTTGTAGTTTCACTTATTGGTATTTGGTCATACAATGTAAATACATCTAAATTGGTTTTACCCATGACATCAATTCTACCATTATTTGCTTTTGTATCTATCTTTGTATCTATGGTTGTATTCATTTTATTATATATAAAATATAATATTTTATTATTTTATACATAATGAGTTTTCAAAAAACAGTATTAATAATAGCATTGATTGTATTTTCTGTAATGTTGTTTTTCATTGCTTTAGCCATGAAAGGTCTCAAGAAATCACAAAAATTCCCTCCTGAAATAGCAGAATGTCCTGATTATTGGGTACGTGATGGTAATAAATGCGTCCCAACGTCTATAAACAAAGGTTCTGCTGATAGTAAGGCATCATGTGCTAGTTATGATGGTTCCAAAGATAAAATTGTTTGGTCCGGTGAATGCGGTGTTGAATGGGACGGTATTACTAACTTGAAATAAGTTATCGGATGTTTACAATGGTTATATTTACAATGATTATAATATGTTATAATATCAAATAAGATATTATAACAATGTTTGTTGAATCACTATCTCTCCCTTTTTGTTTAATTGAAAAGATTTATTTTTACATTCCAATACATTTCTTGTATTTTTTGTCTAAATCACATTTCAATAAATATGTTGATAATTACTTTACACGTTATAAATCACTAAAGAATGATAGATTTTTCTATGACAAACTAAACAATACTTATATACGTTATCTTATTCGCAATAATATGTATATTTTTATCAACTATTTAATACGTTCTCCAAAATATGTGTCTTGGAATTCAATTAAACGATTCAATTACAAAAATAGAGTGTTTAAAACTTATTTAGATTACTGTATTTATCTTGCTAATGAATATGAAAGTGAAAAAACAAAAGAACTTTTGGTTTCAAGTATCAATACAAAGAAAGGAAAACATAAGCGTAAAAACAAATACAAATAATCCATTAAATCCAAATAAACAATGAATTACACAACAAACAACAAATAACAAATAACAAACAATTATATTGTTAATGTAATGATTTAAAATAGAAAATCTAATAATAGTAATGGACACAATAAATTTAAATAAAATATTAGGGAGAGAAAGTTTAGAAAAACAAATAATAGATTATTTAAACTATTTTGAAGAAAACAAACATGATTTATTGACTAGAAGAGGGTTGTATATATATGGCAACCCTGGTGTAGGAAAGACGCAATTTGTTAAAACTATTTTAAAAAAACTAGATTATGATATAATATCATTTGACGCAGGAGACGTGCGAAACAAATCTGCTATTGATAAAATCACCAAGCATAACATGTCGGACAAAAACATAATGAATTTGTTTTACAAAAAAAGTAAAAAAATCGCAATTGTTATGGACGAGATTGATGGAATGAATAGTGGTGATAAAGGAGGAATAAATTCACTTATCAAGTTGATGCGTCCAAAGAAAACAAGAAGACAAAAAAAGGAAGACATAACACTTAATCCTATTATATGCATCGGTAATTACCATATTGATAAAAAGATTAAAGAAATCAAGAAAACGATAGAATGTATTGAAATTAAAAACCCTACTCAATCTCAAGTTAAACAACTTTTATCTAAAATATTAAAAAATGGAAATATTATATCCAATAAAAAGGGAGAGATATTAACAAAATATATCGGTGGTGATTTACGTAAACTTAAGTTTATTAATGAAGTACAACATGTAAAATCACTTTTTGAAAACGATACTTGTCTTAATCAATTATTTCAAGGTGTAGACTATAACGACGATACTAAAATCATAACCAAAAAGTTATTAAACAATCATTACCATATTGACGAGCACTTTAAAATAATGAATGATACAAATAGAACAAGTGTTGCTTTATTGTTTCACGAAAACATCATTGATTGTTTATCAAATACTAAAACAAACGAAACTATTGATTTTTACTTAAAGATATTAGAAAACATATGTTTTTCTGACTACATTGACCGTATAACATTTCAAAAACAAATATGGATATTTAATGAAATGAGTTCATTGATAAAAACACTATACAATAATCATATTTTTCATACTGAAAATGTTGTAAAACGTCCATACACAAGCAATAATGTAAGATTTACAAAGGTATTAACTAAATATTCAACTGAATACAATAACAGCGTCTTTATACAAGATATGTGTCAAAAATTTAACATGGACCATAAAGACCTTTTATGTTATTTTTACAATTTAAGAGAAACATCTAATTCCATTCAAGATATCATTGATATGTTTGAGAAAAAACAAATCATCAATAAATTAGAAACAGTTCGTATGTATAGATATATTGACTCATGTTATCAATAATCTATAATCTATAATCTATAATCTATAATCTATAATCTTAACAATATAATTATATTAGTTATATTGTTAATTATTAATATCATCCGTTTTAATATTGCTTTACAAATTCCATAAAGGCACCTGAGGTTCGTTCTCCGCTATAGTCTGCTATTTTATTATTATTTTCATCCAACATCATAATTGTTGGATATCCTTTTACTCCCATCTTTTCAATTAAAGCAGGGTCTTCGTCTTTTTCAACCTTTCCTACATTTACACTGCCATTGTAACTACTTTCAAACTTATTCCATTCTGGCATCATTTTTTTACAATGACCACATTTTTCCCAATGAAACAAAATAAACTTTTTTCCTTCTTTGTTTGCCATTCCTTCCTTCATAATACGCAATCCACTTAAACTATTCAACAAAGCATCCAATAAAAAGCGAAATGCAATAAATATCAAGATGTAAACAATGACACGAGGGACGATTGCTAATTTCTGTATTGATTTAATTAAACCAGTTATCTTCATTATAACATAACAAAACAAAAAAATATCCACACAAATAAAAATACATTCACACAAATACAACATTAAACAGTGGTATAGAACTCCAATAATGACTTGTCACGAATAAATGCCTTTGGTGATATTTTAGTCTTTCTAACATAGTCTGGATGAGGATTCACTAACAGTTTTCTTTTGTCAAATGTATTGTATTGATGAGCAAATACAAGAATAGTTTTCTTTGGGTCTAACTGAACAAATGGAATAGTGTAATTTTTAAGAAACGCCTTTTCTTCAGCAATCTCAGCATCATCGTCATATCTTGTTATTTGTAACAATTCCTTTTTAAACGCAAACGTTCCAGCAGTTCCATGATTTTTTCCATACGGACCAAAAATATACAATTGGTCTAAATCATTAAAGTAAATGTAAACAATACTACTACCAGCACACAAAGCACGGGGTTGAGAGCGCAATCTATCTACAGCATGAGTTACTCTATCTGGTGGGTAATAATCATCGTCGTCCATATAAACCAAAATGTCTCCACTTGCCTTTTCATGCATCAAATTACGCTTTCTACCCAATTTAATCTTTTCTTCATACCTGAAATACTTAACACCTTCTACGTCCTTAAACAAATCCTCCACTGAATCTTCTCCATCATCAATAATAATCCACTCCATCAACTCTTTGGGGTAAGTTTGTGCTTGGTAACACTTAATCAATTGTGGAATAAACATACGTCGGTTATACGTTGGTGTGCATACACTTACAAATGGCTTACCATTTGCGGATACTTTCTTTTTACGGTTCTTTTTTCCTCCCATTATTTATCTATCAATAAAATATCTTTAATATATTAATTTATTTATTGTAGTTTAATATATTATTTTGTAGTTTAAGCAGATGGTGCTGGCTGCGATGCCGGAATTTTAGATCCAAACAAAGCATTGTAAATAAAGTATAATGGTATCAATATAAATGGTAAAGCAATCGCTACAATTGCCAAACCCTTTGAGTTTACATTTATTGGTAACTTATCAGGAAAGTATAAATTGTACTTTTGAACCAATAATACACCAAATATAAGCATCATTATTACTAAATTTAAATATGATTTAGTTATGTTTTTAAATACATTGTTAACCTTTGTAATATTTCTAAACATTTTTACAATATAACCAATGGTAAAGAAAAATCCAATTACAGCAGGTATCAATATAAAGTGTACCAATCCACCAACTGTCAACCACAGAAAGATAGTTGCAAAATTATATTTAAAAAACCAAGAATCTTTGTTCATAAAGAAATCGCTATTGATTAAATTAATCGTACTTTTAATATAACCTAAATGAAGATGACCAAACATAAATATACCAGCAAACATCATTCCAATAAAATACATTGCTATTGGCAATACTCCTGCTATTAATAACTGAATAACAGAACGTATTTGTGATGGAGTTTTACCATATGTTTTTTTAGAATCCCACAAAGCACCACCTTCTCCACCAAAATAAAGCGATTCCATAATCTTATTTTTCTGACAAAATACATAAAACAAAGCATCTCTAGGTATTTTCGCCAATCCAATATATAATGATTTAATAAATACATACACGTCTGGTGAACTATCTTGATATATTTCAATCATATTCATAAACTTATTTACACTGAATTGATGGCTTTCTTCATCTAAATCCAAATCTTTGGATTGAACGGAATGATAACTGTTCCATATTAAGAAGCATCCTATATAAACAAATACAAATAACCGTATAAAAACCATTAATATCTCTTTTAATACAGCAACACTTCGTTCAACATACGAATCATTTTTAATCTTATATCTACGGGCATTTATTGTATCTACTAATTTATTATGCATATTGCCTGCTTTATAATATGGCCATTCAGGACTCTTGTAATAGTTATCAATAAACTCATAAGGGTCTCCTTTCCATTGTTGTAAATGTTTTTCCAAATACTTCCAATCCTTTTTATACTTATATGTTTTGTATATATCATTTAAATTTTCCGCCCTTTCTATTTTCTTTTTTGACTTTTTAACAGTATTATCTTGTTTAGACGGCTTTTTATCTTTGTCGTCTTTTTCCTTTCTTATATTATCTTTTTGTGTTTCCTTTTTACGATTTAACATACTTGCCATTTATATATTATAATTATTTATTAAAAAATAAAATTAATTATAATTTACATACAATATAATTTACATACAATATAATTTACATACAATAATAGTTTCCTAAATATTTTTCACGTAACCATTATTAATTTATGATTAAACTTTTTATATGTGGATAATATATACAAAGATTACCATGAATAATATATTCAACGCAAAACTAATATTTTCGTTATTTTTCTTATTAGTAATATTAATAGCCGCATTATTGTATCGTAGCACCATAAAAGAGTATTTCGTATCTCAAATAGCAAAATCATATGATACAAATGAGTTTAAAACAATTGTTTTAGATAAAATGGACAATTATGACATTGAGATAGCTATTCCATCAGGGCAATACTTATACAATACCACCCAAGGAAATTGGGGATTTTCCACCGATGAAACAAACGACGGTGTTGTGTTTGGTGTGTATAGAGATGGTTACACTGCCGATGGGTCTATTTTTAAAGGAAAAACTGGAAAACGCTTTAAATACATGTTGGAACAAGGGCCATATCTTATCCGTTACGAAGTTCGCAAAAACAATGATACAGATGAACACGACGTATCTATTTTTGTAGATGATAAATTAATCAAAATAGCAGAAGGTGAAGGTGTCACATCCGATAAAATTAAAGTAATAGGAACCAACTATCACAATTACAACGATGAAGCAAAAAAGGACGAACGAGGAAGAAGACCGGTTGATTATTTAAAATTCGTTCCCAAAGATGTAAATGGTAAATCCAGAGAAGGATTCACAGACAATTCATCCTCTCAACCAAACACAAACACAAATGAGAAAACAACTAGTGATGTTAATTACACCGCTGAGTCAAAAAAGTCAAATCATATTGCCAATACTGAAATAAATGAAGGTGAATTTATATCAAAGATGTGTCGTGATGAAGGTATATTTTGCAGTAAAATACAAGATATCAATATAAATCTACACACTGGTAAAATCCATTACATTGGTGATGATGAAGATGCAATTGGTAAATCAAAGAATGATAAAAAGCACATGTCAGAACAAGAAAAAAGTCAATATTTAAAGCAATTATTTGATGCGGTTGACCAGGATAAAGATGGTATGATACTAAAAAAAGAAGCAAGTATTTTAATGGATCACCTTGAGATTGACAAAGAAGTATATGATAGTGTGTTAAATAATATGTCCCCTGCCGGAATGGACTTTAAAACATTTTCTAGTTTGGTAGGACAGCCAATCAAACGTATATTAAAACTTGTATATGAAGATAATGGAAAACAAGGACTAAAACTAATGTATAAGTTGATGGGGTACGATTTCGTAGACAATGACACAAATCAAAAAACCAAAGAACAAATAGAAGCAGAAAAGGAAGCAGAAAAAGCAGCAAAAATAAAGAAAATGTACCCTGAAACAGACTATGATAAATCACAACCAAGTAAAACAAGATATCGGGCAGATTACAAACCAGAACATCCTAGACCAGATAAAGGTGTCCAGTTTTACGATTCTATTTGGGATTTTAGTAAAAAATAATACAATATACAATACCCTAACAACCTACATACTCCCTAACAACCTACATACTCCCTAACAACCTACATACTCCCTAACAACCTACATACTCCCTAACAAATAATTACTATTAATAAATAATAATTATTTTACTTATCGTGCTTGTAACAACTCCCCTCTTCCTCCCATAATAATCAACATATTATACCGCTCTTCAAACACTTTTAAATCATAACTATATTCGTTTAAGTCAGCAGTAGACTTACGAAACCCAATAGGATTGTTGTTTGTGTCACAAATAATATTGATTAATCGTGGTTCTGTATTAATAGGAGGTTCCAATGTGTTAAATTCAAAACTTACCTTTGAAAACTTGTTTAAATTCATTGCTCCAGACGGTTGGTATATACTTCTTTCACTATCCAAACAAAAATTGTAACAGTATAATCCATCCTTTGCGGAACCACTGGTGCGCTTCCATTTTTCCACATATTCGTATATACCAGCATCCATCACATTTTCACGATACACCCCTTGCAATACTACTCCCATATCCACTAAAATTTCTTTTTTATTGTAAAAATAATCACCAATGGCACCAGTAATAAAAAAGTTTCTTGGATTGTTTATACGCCTTCCATTAACAGAAGGTAATACATTTGTTATTTTCTGAGGTTGAATGTTATTATACGTCCAATTGGTGTAATTAGACCATTCGTTTCTAAGATAAACATCATTACGTCTAAACCGAAACATATAATTGACAACCATATCTTTACTATCAAATTCAGTTATCTGTGAACCACCGACAGATAATTGCTCGTATTCGTATATTTGTTTAATCAACAATTTATAAGGTTGTTGAGCAACCATACGTCTTTCGTCCTGACCCAAAAATATATAAGTAGAAATCAAATGAATGTCACTGTTCCAATCGTTTCTGGTTTGGTCATACAATGATAAAGAACCAGATATGTCTTGAGGTGGATTTAAAAAATGCCACATTTGATGATGCAATACATTTGGATTTGGTGCTCTTCTATAACTTATCCCACTTGAACTAGTAACATTGTCAATATCATTTATAGTATAAAGTTTCGAAATAGGTTCAAATGTTATTTTAATATTGATTTCCTGGTATTGTAACGCCACCAATGGAAGTGCCATTTTACTAGAATCGGAAAAAAACAAGTTTAAAGGAATATACAGTTTTCTACCTTGAATAGAAGGTATTACACCCGTAGTATCAACATACATTGAGTTTGGATATACGTTCACGCGATTACCGGCGAATGCTGGATTGTTTAATTCAGCAACATTTCCTGTCATTCTATTCCACAAATCCTTTTTGGAACTACTAAAATCACGCTCCTTTAAACAACTTAAATACTCACCGGAAAATTTACTTAAAATAATTGGTCCAGAATAAACTTCTACTTCACGTATCATGTTGGTTCCCAACTCTTCAATCCAACGAAATTGGTATGGTTTCAATGTATTTGAACCAGTTGGCAATGTTGGGTCAAATTCGTGAAACGGACTCCATATATCTGGTAGTGTAACACATACATAAGAATCATACAACATTTCAGCGTATCTAGGTATTTTAAAATCCAATACTGTAGGTGTATTATAATTTAAAATCCTACTTCCTTTGTAATCAATTCTGAAACGCTGTAATCCAAAGTTAGTATGCTTTTTATAGACGGCTTTAAAAAATGTTTTTTTAGGATTTCCATTTAATATTACATTTTCATTTCCATAAGAGGTTAAATTTAATAATCCACCACCCATTTAATTAATATATTATAATATAATAATTTTAATATTTAATTTCTGTTATAATTAAATCGTGTTTTGACCAATAAATTATATCGAATAAATTATAACCAATAAATTATAACCAATAAATTATATCCAATTATATAAAATATATCTAATTATATATTAAAATGAATCGTGTATCAAAACCAAATTTTTTACCCAAAACAAATATATTAAACTTGAAAAACCCTGGTGCTGTGGGTAATAATATACCTAAAATGGAAGCAGATACAGGTGATTTAATGGAAAATATGGCGAAACAAGCAAAAGAACAATCAGAAAAGTTACAGAGACAAGTAATGGAATATTACAAAGCCATCACAAGTAACAACAGAACATTGTTGCGTTTTATTCTTATTATTGGAGTAATTATCACTATTCTTATTATATTATTTTATATTACCAATCGTTTAAATAAAAGCGCGAAAAATGTAAACAATTTAAAGGACAACGTAAAGAAGTTTCTAACTTTTAAAGAAGAAAATGGTATTAATTCCATTTCTAACTTTACCTATCATGATAGTTATGATAACGTTCATAAACGTCCAACTTCATTGAAGGATTATTATATATTGGGAAGTTACAACAGTTGTTGTGGAGGCGAAGTGTTTAATAATTGGGTGGATGTGGGGATATTAGAAAATACGATTAAAATGGGACCACGTGTATTGGATTTTGAAGTATTTTCACAAAATGGGAAACCGGTTATTGCCGCCAGTTTAAAGAATGCTGCTGGAAATAGTGGTTCTCTTTATTCCAAAGACACATTAAATCATTTAGAAATACCAGAAGTATTGGACACTTGTAAAAAAGCATTTCGTGGTATAACAACACAAAACTCAAACGATTTACTGATATTAAATTTTAGGATAAAAACGATGAATGGTTCTGCTTTAAATACGCTTGCAGATAACATTAAAACTGCTTTTAAATCTCAGTTAATGGATTCTTCGTATGGATACGGTGGTCGTGATAAAAATGTCATCAATGAAAACATTAAATGGTTGAGTAAAAAAGTTATCGTATCGGTGTATGATACTACGAATACTTTTAAAGACAGTGATTTGTATAAAATAACCAATATGTGTAATAATATGGAAGTAAAAGGAATGGGAAGTATGGAGTTTGTTAGAAATTACGATGTTCAGTTTGGAACCGATAAAGAAGAAATGATAAAGAAAAATAAGTTAATGGTTAAAATGGTAATACCAGACGAAACCAATGAAAAGGAAAATCCACCATCTAAACTTCATAGAGAGGGTGGGTGTCAAGTTTCATTGATGCGATTTACATTGCATGACGCCAATTTAAAAGAAACATTGACATATTTCTCCAAAAACAAAAGTGCGTTAGTGCTTAAACCAGACGAACAACGATACAAACCTATAAAGTTGGTTAAACCCAAACCAATGGACCCCCGCGTCAAAAAAGTGTTAATGGAAAACAGTTAAACACATCCGCAATCGCAAACCAACACATAACCACAAAACAACACATAACCACAAAACAATACAATAATACAAAATATATAAAATCTATATATTTTATATACAACATGACAAAACAATCATTCCAAGAAAAGGAATTGGCGATATTAAGAAACGCTGTTGATAATATTGAAAAAAAGACAGGATACAGTCTTCTTAACAATCCTAGCATACAAATCATTATTGAAATCGTCGAACAATTTTTGCGTGATAGAAAGCGTATTTGTTACGGTGGAACTGCTATCAACAATATACTACCATTAGAAGACCAATTTTATGATAAAAAGGTTGAACTTCCAGATTATGATTTTTATTCACCAGACCCTTTAAAAGATGCCAAAGATTTGGCCGATATTTACTACAGCAAAGGGTATGAAGAAGTAGAGGCCAAAGCAGGTATGCATCCAGGAACATTTAAAGTATTTGTAAATTACATTCCTGTAGCAGATATTACTTATTTAGTGGATGATATTTACAAGAATATTAAGAAACGTGCTATTATTGTGGATAGTATTTACTATACTCCTGCTAATTATTTGCGTATGTCTATGTATTTAGAACTTTCACGACCACAAGGAGATGTTAGTAGATGGGAAAAAGTATTGAAGCGTCTTAGTTTATTAAACAAGCACTACCCACTTAAAGGTAAAAATTGCGATAATGAAGAAATACAACGTTTGTTTGAATATGGTGTAAAAAAATCAGTCTCAACGTCTCCAAGTAAAAACGATAATAACGACAACGTATTGTCTCGACTAACTCAAGTAGAGTCGTTGATATTTACAACAACACGCGATGCTTTAGTAGCACAAGGTTGTATCTTTTTTGGAGCATATGCGAATCGAATGATTTTAAAACAACACCCCAATATACGGAATGTCCCTGTTCCTAGAATACCAGACTTTGATGTATTATCATTAGAACCACAAAATACAGCAAGAATTATAAAAGAGCGATTAACAAATATTGGAATCAAGAAGATTAAAATAGTTAAACGTCCCGGTGTGGGAGAGATAATTGCTCCACATTATGAAGTAAAGGTAGGAAGTGAAACACTTGTATTTATTTATGAACCATTGGCATGTCATAGTTACAATGTTATTAAATCAACTGGTAAAAGTATTAGAATAGCAACAATTGATACTATGCTTAGTTTCTATTTATCATTTGCTTATGTTAGTAGAAAGTATTACAAAGAAAACCGTATCTTATGCATGAGTGAATACCTTTTTGATGTTCAACAAAAAAATAGATTGTCACAAAAAGGATTGTTGAAGCGGTTTACAATTGATTGTTATGGCGACCAAATGACTATGGAAAAAATGAGAGCAGAAAAATCAGACAAATACAAAGAATTAAAGAAAAGCAAAGGGAAAAAGGAATATGAATGGTATTTTCTTCGTTATATTCCACATGAAGCGAATGAGTATAAAAATAAGAAAGTAAAGAAAGCAAAAGCAACAAAGACATCAAAAGCAGCAAAGAAAACAAAAGCAGTAAAGAAAACAAGAAAATCCACTAAAAAGAAAACACAGAAAAAGAAATTAACACTACTTTCTCTATTAAGTTAATTAAAACAAATCATATATAACTTACAAATCATATATAACTTACAAATCATATATAACTTACAAATCATATATGATTTTATCTACAATACACTTAAATGATTGGACAATGAATTCAATCCATAAAATCCTATACCAAACAGGGCGGTTTGAACCATATAGCCCGACAGTGTATGGAAACCATCTTTGTTAAACAAAGATGGAAAGTTTCTTATAAATATCTTTTGAATATAAGGCAATTGAAGTAAGAAATACAAAACCATCCCCAATATAGGTGTTTGAAATTCATCGTATATTTGTTCCAAACGTGCATCATTGTTTTCCTTACGTTGGGATTGTTTTACTATTTCTTCAAACGAAGTGTCATCTTCAATATAATTTGCCTTTTCTTCTTCTACTGGTGGAATATGGTTTACTTTAACATTTGGGTCAAAACTTACTTGTGAGTTTTGATTTGGTATATGTTTACTAGGTAATCCAGTTAATTGACTAGCACCTGCTTCTTGTAAACCATTAACAATTTGACTTATCGATTCCTTACTAAGTTCAGTAATAACATTTTTAGATGAGTTTGGTTCACTAACTGTCATTTTAACATTTTCTGCTGGTTTTAATTCATTAGGCAAACTATCAATATCCGTAGTATTTGCTTCCATTTATACATTGATAATAGTAACTAAATTTATATTATACGCATTATTGATTATTCAAATTCAACATATTCAGTATCGTCATTGCACTGTATTGCGCTTGCTGTATAATTATAACATTTATCTTGAAATTTATACGTTTTGTTGTCTATTTTATCAATGGTAGGTGCTTTAAATACAAGACAGTTTCTATCATTGCATACTTTTCTAAATAAGGTAGACAATCCCAACCCCAACAGTATTGAAATAATTATTTTACCAAACCCACTATATATAAGTCGTCTTAAATACATATATAATTTGTAAATATTTTATAAATTATATATCTTAATGTTATACCATTATATATCTCGCTTGTTTTATTATATTATTGAACCTTATATTCTTCTATATCATTTTTATTAGCAGGACAATCAACGGTATGTTCTTGAAACTTAAAACAGTTACCTGCTTTGTCTTTGTATGATAGTTTTTCAGTATTAGATGGGTTTGGATATACATAAATAACACGCTTTTTTGGAGACAAAATATAAGAAAGAAACAAACCAGCAAATAGTGCCAATAAAAATACTTTTATATCTATAAACTTACCTAAATTCATATATATTATACCAAGATAAAGAAAGAGTCAAACAAATAACATTATTTTCAACCAATCAATCAACCAACTAATTAATACACATTTTTAACAATTTCAAATGCGTTAAGAGATACTTGTTTGTTTTCAATAGATACATCTTTAAAATCAATATAAGTTTCCGCATCATCTTCTTTTCTCAAAGGAGGTACAGATTTTATGATACATTCTTGATACTGAATACCCCTCTTTTTAATAAACAAATCTACTACTTGTTTGTGATACTTTTCAAAAGCATCCGCTAAAAATGCCTTGTTTTTGGTTTTATTGTATTCTTTCACTATTTTCCCATAATTACTTAGTGTGGTTTCTATTTCTTTATTAGTAATGGTTATTGCTTCCTTTTTATTGATTTTTTCTTCATATTCTTCATTGGTAACATCATCCTTTTTCTTTACGATAAAAGTGTTGTTTTTTTCATTGTATGTATTGTTTAGTTTTTGTATTTTATTACTAAGAGTTTGCAATTTTGTTTTAAGTTTTTCAAACCTAGTAACTACATATTCTTCATCTTTTAATTGAAAAAGCAAATCCAACTTTAGTTTGATTATATCGCCTTTTATTATTTCGGTTTGTTTGTTAATAGACTTTACTAAATCACCATATAATTTATAATTTGCCAACTTAATATTAATATCTAAATCACAAGGAATCTCTGCTTTACATTTAGCAATAAGATACACCTGAGACCTACCTTGTGTTGGTTTCTCAACTATTCTTGCAAATTCAGTTCCACCCTTCTTTTTACATTTAATACAAACTTTTTTACCGTCTTTTTCCAATATCTTACTTTTTGCTTTCTTAGATAGTTTGTTTTCATATTTTGATTTCAAATCATAGTAATTGTTTAAAGCATCACTATAATCCTTTAATTTACTCATTTACTATTAAATGTTATAAAAATTTTTATGAAGTTTCACAAAATCACTCTCAAATTTAGGGAGATTTGTGATTGTTTCGTTTCTATCCTTTAATTTTACATCAGTAATTTGTTTGATTTTATTTAATATGTAGTGTTTTTTTATATTGTCTCTTTGCTTTAACTCTTCTAAAGTAGGTTTATGTTTCCATTTATAATACAATATACTACCAATAATAATACTAAACAATGCAAACAAAGCAATATTAATATTAATCTTCTCACTTACTTGTTTTTTGTTTCTACAGTTTTTAAGTGTTTCGTTTAAGAAATACTTAACCCCTGGTTCAATCAATGTTGGTTTATTCATAGTAATATATTAATAATAAACAAATAATATTACAAAACTTTACAAATAACCTATTTAATTATTATACAATTAATATATATTACATGTTTACTTTTCTACCAGTTCATTTATTAGTAATTACGGTATTTTTTATATTTCGCTTTTACAATCATAAAATATCTAGTTATTCACCTGATTTAATGCTTCCTTCTAAAAGCGCCTTACCAAAATATATGATGGTTCCCTTAGTATTAATTGTTATGTTTATTATACAAAGTGTAAGCAATCGTAAACAACTTTTAGAAAGATGTAATGTTGACATGACTCCAACCGCAGTAATGACTTCAGCAATTACTATATTTTTAATATTTGGATTTATAGTTACACTTGTTGAAAGTATTCCTATATTGAAATCACCATTCGATAATACATTTGGTTACTTTTTTTGTGGTTTAAATGTAGAAACCATAAGAACCATAGTAAACAAAGTATACACCCCTAATGCACGCAATGACGATTCCAGTGTACTTGAAACGATTTTAATTGATGAAGGTTTAATGATTAATACAGTTCGCCCAACTAATTTTCAAATGAAATTATTACCATTAAATATCCCAAACACAAAGCAAATGAATGATATTATGATGAAGTATTACAATTTAGTCCTCAAAAAAGATTTAATTGGAACATTTGTATTTTATGTATTAGCAGCAGCGTTGGCTGTATTAATAAATAGCGAATCCATGAATAATATTAAGTGTAAGAAAACAGACGAAGACATCGTTAAAAACCTAAGTTCCATTGATGTAAATCAGTTGTAAATCTTATTACATTACATTACATTACATTACATTACATTACATTACATTATATACAAGTAATGATATTTAATACAAAATTTTAATATCATTATTTAATATCATTTTATTATAAATGGATGCATCTGAAACAACACAAATAAAAAATGAATCTAATAAAAAGATAAAAGAAGGAGGAGTAAGTAATGGTAGTATTGGAGGAATTTACCTAATATTAATCATTGTTTTAGCTTTTATACGTTATCGAATGACTCGTATCAAAGATTATGCAAAAGATATGATGTTACCAAAGAAAAACTTTCGCCCATTTGTATTAGTTCCCGTATTAATAGGTATATTTACCATATCACAAGGATTTATTAATTCTACTGTGTTAAAAGGAAGATGTGGTAACCCTATGTATATTGAAGCATTTAGTACCGCATTAGTTACTATGATTTTTATATTTGGTATTATTGGTTCAATTATAGAAGCGTTTCCATCATGGAAGCGCCCTTTCTACAATACATTTGGTGCTTTGTTTGCAAGACTTAAAAAAACAACCAAACAAGAAATAGCAACCAAAGTGCTTATACCAAGTTTAAAGAAAAAAGACCCAAATCTAAGTGAAAAAATAAAAAAAGACATCAATATAATTCTTAAGGAAATTAATCCTTATAACTTCCAATTGTTTATGAATAATTTAAATGTTCCTATAAATGATACAACAAAACAATTATTAAAGAAATTATATAATCTTTTCCTTAAAAAAGATATCATATCTACTACAATTTGGTATATATTAACTATTATTTTAGTTGTAACAATTAATATGAATACTATTATTGGTATGCCATGTGATAAACCAATTAAAATTTAAATAAATTTAGGCAGTGTCAAGTAATACATTATAAATAGATAGCATAATATAGCTAAAAATATAGTAACCAACCAAATAGGCAATACTGTCTTTTTTCTAGATGCCAATCCAAATTGTCTTAATGAACCATCCTTTTCGTAAATGATAGAAGGTTTTACAATTTGAATAACAGCAAATAGCATAATAAATAAAACGATAGATACTGATGTAATATTTTGTCTAATAAACAGTCTGAACATTATTTTATATATACTGATAATAATAATTTATTATTAATTTATTATTATCCTAATGATTTATCATTCTATTGATTTATTACTAAATTAAATTTATTATAAAATTGATTGTTTTCACATACAATAAATAAATGTATAAATACCAAAGATTACTATGACTTACTTTACAAAATCGCAATTAAAAGAAATCATACAATGGGCATGTAATAAACCTATGCCTATTATTAAAAAAGAAGGAGTTACTATGAAACAATTACTGGTGGAAAACCAAAAACAAGAAAAAATATGGGGAAACACTCTTATCAATCAAACAAATAATGGTCAATGGACCACATTATTGGGAGAAAGAAGTGTGTATGATGTATTGTCTCTTTTAGGTCAGAATCCAAAAAAGGTTAAAAAAATGAATGGATTTCAACCAGATTGGGAATGTGATGATTATATGATTGAAGTAAAAACATCGAATTGGTGGGTGCATGGAACTGCTGGTGAAAAGGTATTAGGTACCTTTATTAAGTATCAAAATATCCCTGAGATGTATGGAAAACCATTGAAAATTATATGCATAGCAAATCAAGAACACGAATTAACTTATGGTAAAACTAAATATTTTGGTGATGTTACATCAAAAACAAAACAATTGTTGGATTTAGCATCGTATTGGGGTATTGAATATGTAAAGTTTAGTGATTTTGTAAAACCAGTAATAGAAAAATTAGATTAGATTATAATAGATTATAATAGATTATAATAGATACTATCAATTATAAATTATTACCTCCTTTGCCTTTGCTCCTGGATTTTTGGAGTTAATCGCTCTTCTAGCAATGATTTCTTCACAATTAAATCCTTTAAAACTATCAGTAACTATACTAACATTTGAATTACTTAATATAAATTTAACACTTTTTTTATGTAAATTTTGGATGTTTTTAAACAATTGTTGATGATTTTCCAGTGTAAACCCACACTTGTTGTATTTTACAAATGATGTATCTGTTTCTGGAGCATACGGAGGGTCTAAATATACAACATCATTTCCGCGTATTTTTTTCATTGACTCGTTGAAATCCAAGCACTCAAATTCAACATTTTCAATTAATATGCTAACATTATCCAATACCTTTTTTGTTATTATAGTTGGTGTTTTTTTATAATGACCATATGGAACATTGTATCCATTTGGTCCTTCCCTATACATTCCTCTAAAACACAATTTATTAATAATCATAAATAAGGCACTACCTTCTACCGATGTTTTATCTATATTATTAAATTTACTTCTCAACCAATAATAGTAACTTTCCTTTGATGTGGTTGCTTCTTTTAAGTTTATTGGTTTACGGTTTATAGTATCACCTGTTACCCCATCGTATTTATTCATATAATTTGTTATAGTATCAAATAATACTTCTTTGTTTGACTGTATATTTTTATACACATATATCAATGCCTTATTTAAATCATAAGCATATACTTTATGGTTGATGTTGATTTTACCTTGTTTTTGCAGTGATAACAATGCCAATAACACGCTACCTCCACCTAAGAATATTTCATGATAGTTTTCAATAGTATTTGGTATTTTGGCTAATATTTTGTCCATTAGTTGTGTTTTACCACCAACCCATTTTAAGAAGGGTTTTTGTATTGTAATACTCATTGTGTTTTATGTTTTATGTTTTATGTTTTATGTTTTATGTTTTATGTTTTATGTTTTATGTTTTATGTTTTATGTTTATATCGTGTAATAATAATTATTATATTAATTATTATTAAATCAATTTTTTATATATATTCATCATTCAATACATTTTATTTATATCACCATTCAATACATTTCATCTCCGTCCATCTCACCAAAGTCATCGTCTTCACCCATTGCCATCATATCTTGCATCATTTCTTGTTGAACCAATTGTTGTTCTGCTTGTTCTTTCATCATATCTTCCATTATAACATCTTCTTGAAATTTATCTATCTCTCCCTCTTTGTTTTGAATAATTTTTCTAGTTTCCATTTCTTTTTCTTGTTCATCTACTTCTCTATCATATTGAGATGGGTCGTAAATGTATAATGCTTTGGTTTGACCTAAATTCCAATCCCCTAATCTTAAATTTTTCATATAATCTTCTGACTTTCTGTCTTCTTTACTCATATTCTTTAAACGCTCTACTATTCCAGTTTTTTCCATTTCTTTTACATTTAATACATTGTTTTGTATTTCTTCCATGGAGTAATTAATATTTGATTTTTGATGATGCAACACTTCCAAAACAACTGTCATTAATTCACTCATTTTATCGAGTTGTGTTTCGTTGCTTTCCTCGAATACATTTTCTTCAATATCAACACTTTCGAATGGTTTGTTTATTTTGGCAATTGGTTCCAAATCAACGTAAAGTATAAGTGTTTTTAACAAAAGATGTGTATAAAGATTTTTTGAAATAGTAGTATTTAATATAGACTGTTTTATAGATTTGTTTCCTACAATATCACTATATGTTGGTATAAATTTCGCGAATTCGCATACAAGTTTACCTTTCTTTACCAATTCATTCAACAATGGTTCTATCATATCATCCTCACTAAACTTATTAAACTTTCCCAATTCCATTTCTGCTTGCTTGCTTAATTTCAGATTGTGTTTTTCACTTAAATTCCAGAAAGGGTTTTCAACATTTAATCCTGAAAAATTAATTTTACCCAATACCAATTGTGGAAATTGTTGACTTACTTGAATCAAGCATTTCTTTAAAAACTCAAGACCAAACATATTGGTTTCGTCTTTGTTTGTAACGTGTTCTGCACCTTTTCTTTCTTTAAAATCACCTATTGTTTTGATAAATTCCACTAATTTTCCCTTCTTTGACTTAGTTTTTTTAATATAATCACCTAGTAGATTTATCATATCTGTGTTTTTACTTTCCAACATAAGCATAGCATCCTTAATATCGTTGTCTATTTCTTCACTATAAGTCAAGTCAAATCTATCCAAGACAGATTTTAATGCGTCGATTATTTCTTTATCTAATATCTCTCCCATTTCATCAGTAAAAATATTTTCTTCCAACAATTTATTTTCAAATTCAACTTTGGGAGAGATATGTTTGTTGTGAAACCCTTGATGTATAATATTTCTCTTTGCTATTACATTCATTAATTCAATAAGTGAATCACTAGAATAATTACCTTCTTCTTGCTTCATTATTGCAATTTTATCTTTTAAACTATCATATATGTTAAACGAACTTTCATTGGTAACACACAATCGTTGAAGTTCATCATCTAAAATAGCACCTGTGTTGTATTTACAATACTTGATAAAAGCAAGATAAATTGTGTTTTCACTATACGTAGTATCTACAGATGGATAAAACAACTTTGTATTTTCATCATTGTATAAAAAAGGTGCTTTCTTTATTTTCATATACCGTTCAAGTTTAACCATCATGTCGCGAATTTCATTATTACGTTGAATAATAAGTGGTTCTTTGTCCGTAAAATAAGAGTAATTGTTTTTGGTTTCATTACAACAAGCATTTTCCAGAAAAGGAACATTGTTTATGGTATTTAACTGTAATTCTTTATTGGATACAACACGCTCCATATCTTCTTGAATCAAAAACGATTGATTGGTAATCTTACCCATTAATGAAAATATGTAAGAAAATTGGTTTAAATTTCCCTTAGCAATACTTTCCTTCAACAATCTATCAAAGTTACCAGACACACCTCTTGTATCATCCACTGTTACACGGTTTAAGTATGGTAAAAACGTATCCCAACGTTTCATATCAAATTCTTTTTTACCAATAGATAATTCTTGATTTAATATCAACCAATCACGCTTTTCTTCTAATTTATTTAATATGTCTGTATTTACAAGTATTTTATCTTTCATAAATTTCATCACCTTTTCCACAAACTTGTCCTTGATTTCATTGAAGTTAGAACGTCTTGTTGATGGAAGAACATTCCAAGGACGAACACTGCTTTTTAGTTTTAAAAACAAGCAAGTAATGTAAGATACGATAGAACTATCGCCACCTTCTTCCAAAGGAAACCCATCAAACGACATCACACAACCTTCATACGTAGGCGCATAATCCATATGTGGAGTCATCAACTGTATCCCAACAACATACAACCCAATTAAAAGAAAGATTTTTATTTCATCTTTATATTTTTTGTATGGGGATACCTTTACCTTTCCTTTTGTTTTCAACTGTTTCATTTTCGCCAAATACTTTCTTTCGCTTAAAACATACTTTTTCATAAATAAAATCATGTATTTAATGATAAACTCATGTTGTTGTGAAGTATTTACCTTTAATTTTGTATCCAATGTTTTCAATATCTTTTTCATTTCCTTGATAAAGACCGCATGTTTTTTCTGAACTTGAAGACCACTTACAGCAGTAGTCATTACAATATCCTCTTCTTCTTCCATTACTTCACGTGTTACACGTTTAAAACCACTTTCTTCGTATCCTTCATTTTCATCATATTGTAATTTCTTAATCACATAACCACTATATTTATCAACAATATTATCACCATCACTGGTTCCTCTATCACGTTCAATTTCACGCAAAGCAGTAAGGTATGTTTTGTTTTGAAATGCCAGTGCCAAATCATAGTAAAAGGTTGGAAGAAGAGGAACATTTGTTTCTACACAATAAAACCAATGAGGGGATTCATTGTTTAAGGACGTGCGACAGTAAGCACCCACAAAATCAATAATATGCGACATCTTTGAAACCATATCATATTCCCCCAATATCTTGTTTTTCAATCCTTCGTATGGTGATACAACGACTTCTTCTGCAGAAAGCATTTTACCAATATTGATTTTTTGAATATCATACTTTAAATCACGTTTTTTGTTTTCAAGTTTCATCATAGAAGCAATGCTTTCACTTTTAGCTATATCTTCTGAAATCTTTTTACTAATTTCTTCTCTGGATTTCTCTTGTTTTTCTTCATAATGTTTAATTAACTCATCTACTGACATTTCCCTCACAGCGTCTTCTTGATTTTCCTTGTTCATACACTCTTTGTTAATTTTAAGACAACTTTCCTTTAAATTACAGAAACCCATCTCTTCAACTGGTTTGTTTGACATTTCTTCGTTTAATACCCATTTGTTTTCCTTGCGTTCATAATAATGCATTTCATAACCATTTGGTTCTAAAATAGCATAATCTCCTTCTTGAACACTTTTATAACCATCAATCATACTTTGAGCATCTACTTCTGCTGTTTTCTTTTCAATTCCCACATTTTTAATTAAATGGTCAACCAAATCAGCATATTTTATGTTTTTCTCTTCTGCCAACTCATCATAAATATCGTATCGAGTGGTGTCGTATTTCTCATCATAAACAACATTTTTGTTGTTGTCTTGTAAAAGGTCATCTATATCGTAGTATTTTTTAGACAAGGTGATTTCCTTAGTTACTGGTTCACATCCTTTATTATCTTGTTCTTTTTCGTCTAATTCCTTTTTAAGGTCCATCAATACTTCAGGGTTTAAGTTGGTGGTTTCACCTGACAGTTCGTTATGTATTTCCTTTGCAACTAACGACATCATCAATCTACTATCATCCAATTGATACATTTTTCTGAAAAACTGCATATCAGTTTCTTCCTTAATATTGTATAACGTCTTAATAGTGTCAGAAGCAACATACTTATCTAAAAAACTTACTTTTTTATAGTTTCTAATAAATTTAATGTAATTGTTGTATTTAATGATGTTTTCCAATTTCTTTTTTTTGTATGCCTTTATTTCAGACTCAACAAATTCTTTGATGTTTAAGTAATCATTATAAACAATGTCTTCGCTGTATACGTTGTATGGGTTTAAATAATCTACAACACGTCCAATGGAAACACCGTTTTTAATTTCCCCTTTTAATTTCTTAAACAAATCACCTACACGAAGGGTTGCGTTTCCTACAATCTCGTTCCATGCTTCATTTTTGTTTTCATAATCGTATGTGTCTGTTTTTTTGTAATGATACACAACATTATTGAAAATATCAACAGGCGAGCTTAAATCGTTTAATATAACCTCTGTATTTTCGTTCAATATTTCACCATAATGGACTTGACTTCCATGATGATTAACACGAGACAACAAAGAATTGTTTACATCGTACAGTTTTGAATACTGCATAACATCATATGGTAATGTAATCAATCCTTTAATGTGTAACATATCATTGTTCGTGATATTTGCTCGTTGTGTACTTATAGGTATTGATTTAGGACAACCAGGTGTTTTATGGTGCGTTGGTTTTATTTTAGTTAATCCTTCACCCACTTTATCTACTATAAACCGCTGTTTTTTTCCAACAATAGACAAGTCTGTACCAATCTTTACAACATCCGCATTGAAACTGTAAAAATCACCCAAACTATCTATTATCACATTGTTACTTTGTGTTTCTACGTTTTTAAGTATTTCAAATGAATCATCTGGTTTGTCATAGGTTTCAAATGGAAGATTTTTGTAAAGGTAATCGTATTTGTTTTGTTCGTCTGGAATTGCGTTTGATTTATACTCATCTTGTAGTCGGTTGATATCATTTAATACATCGTATGTGTTTTTACTTACATAATCCCCTTCTATATTTGTAAACAAGTGTTTTTTGGTTTCTACTACGGGTAACGCCCAATAAATAGAATGTTTTGCAACCCGTAAAGAGTCTGAAATTGGTTTGTAATCGCTTGTTTTGTATTTTATATCAGAAAGGTATCCCAATTCATCAAAACTTGAAAACTCTTCTCGTAATTCCTTGTATCGTTCCAACATAGTGTGTAATTGTCTAAGAAACTTAGAACTTCTTTTGGAAGATGGAACACTTGCTAATAAATCGTCCATTAAATCAGATATTTGGTCGTTAATATCGTATATTTTCTCTCCCTCCACAACTTCTACTTCTTCACTAATTTCGTCAAGTTCTTCATCAATAAATTCAATATCCTTGATATCAATTAAATTTTCTTCTAAATCAATCTTCTCATCTGGTTGCATAATATCATCTTCATCTTCCTCTTCTTCTACTATGTCTTCTTTATCTTCTTTTTTATCTACCACTTCACCACTTACAACCTGTGCTTCTTCGTCTTTAACGCCATCGACATCACCATCTTTAACTATCTCTCCCTTTTCCCCAATAACATCTAATTTTTGCTCTGATAATTCTTTTTCACTATCCAATTCAATCTTTGGTACAATTTTTCTTGGAACGGAAAAATCGCGTATAGATTTAATTGGTAAATCTCTTGGAATACCCTTGTATTCAAAATCAATGTAAAAATATTGTTTATCAGGGTAACTTTCAACTTCTATTCTGTCTTCTTCTAAATTGCTGATTTTACCATTTATAATAGTGGGAACTTCACCACCAAATTCAATAGTAATGTGTCTACCGACTACCAAGTTATTTTGTCTAGCAAAACCTTGTTCTTCTGGTTTATACAATATTTCTATTTTTTCAATGGACTCTTCTGTTAAAAACCCTTCCTTAACATTGAAAACCATTTTTTGTAATGTTTTTTGTTCTATTAACTCAATCATTGTTTTGTCAATGTAGTTAATCAAATAAATCTTCTCGTGAATATCAGCATTGTCTGGAGCTATTATCTTAATAACTTGCCCCAAAGACAATAACAGTGATTTCGACATATTTTTTTCCATTGTCTTATAAAATAATTAGAAATTATATTCAATAATTTATTGCTGTTAATTATTAATTTATTGCTGTTAATTATTAACAAAATTGATTTAAATAAATACAAACATAGTATAATCAATACCATAACTTATTAACGAATCATGTACAATTTACGAGAATACTTTGATTTTACCCGCATTAATGATAAGGAGTATTGTGACTCCAAAGACTTGACTGTTAAAAATATTAACGGTTACCATCTTATAAAATATAAAAAAAATAAACTAACCAAAGATAATATTGAAACATTGGGACTGTTTCGTTCAGTAATTGTAGATGATTCACGAATCATTTCATTTTCACCACCTAAATCATTGACAGAAGATTACTTTGATGATTGGATAAAACAAGAAGAAAAACAATACATTGCTCAACCATATATTGAAGGAACTATGATAAACATGTTTTGGTCTCCTAATATTGATGATTGGGAAATCTCTACAAGAAGTAACATTGGAGCAAACTGTCATTACAATATGGACAATAATATAACATTTCGAACAATGTTCTTGGAAGCGATGATTTATTCAAACGTAGAATTTGATAGTTTCAACAAAGATTATATTTATAGTTTCGTGATGCAACATCCTAAAAACAAGCGTGTTGTTCCAGTAAGCAAACCATGGATATATTTGGTTAATATCTATCAATTGGTTGAAAATTATTGTGTTGTTCCGGTTACCACAGACGGTGGAGAAGAAGGGGATTGGTTTAATTTCCGCAACGTTCAAATACCTTCTTATGTTCCAGACATTACTTCATACAAGGGATTTATGAAATACATGAACGATTTAATTGATGCTGACCATTCATATGTTTACCCTGGTTATGTAATTAAAACATCGGATTGTGTTAGGCGACTAAAAATAGTGAATCCTTCGTATGAATATGTTAAAAATATCAAAGGAAATACAACAAAAATACAATTTAGGTATTATGTTTTAAGACAAGAAGGTAAAGTAAGTGAATACCTTAATTACTTCCCTGAATTTAAAAACAAATTTCGTCAAATGAGAAATGATTTACACAATTACACTTCTCAATTATATGCTATGTATGTATCATGTTATATCTTAAAAGAAAAAGAACTAATAAAGTTTCCTAAACGATTTAGAACAAATATGTTTAACTTACACGCATCTTATATTGAAACCAGCGAGAAAGTTACATTTAAAAGAGTAGTTGAATATGTAAATTCAATGGACCCCGCTCTTTTAATGTATTGTATGAATATGGACTATGCCAGAAATGAAAATGCCAAAAAAGTATTTACAGAAATGTCTTCTACATCAACCACACAACAATCATAAGCATCACAAAACAATAACAATAAATAATATCAACAACTATAAATAATATCAACAACTATAAATAATATCAACAACTATAAATAATATCAACAACAATAAATAATATTTAATAAAAGCAATTAAATATTATTCATAAAGTATTTTTTATATGAGAATTGATTACACACCTCAACTTGATTTTAAAGATGTATTAATTCGTCCAAAAAGGACAACCATATCGAGTCGTTCTCAAGTTTCACTAGAAAGAACATTTACCTTTCCTAACACTAAAACAAAGTGGACTGGTGTTCCAATAATTGCTGCCAATATGGATACTACTGGAACATTCGAAGTGTATGATATATTGTCACAATTTAAAATGATTACTTGTTTTCACAAACATTATACAGTTGAAGATTTTAAAGTGAGGGGACGTTTAACATTAAACCCTGATTATTTTATGATATCAACTGGAATTGGAGAATCATCACTCCACAAATTAAAAGAAATAATAGATTATACAGATGCTAAATGGATATGTATTGATGTTGCTAATGGATATATGAATCGTGTTGTAGAATATGCTAGTAAGGTTCGTGAAATTTTTCCTGATAAAATCATTGTAGCTGGTAATGTTGCATCTAAAGAAATGGTTGAAGAATTTATCATAAATGGTAAAGTGGATGTTGTAAAAATAGGTATCGGACCTGGAAGTGCTTGTTTAACAAGACGTAAAACTGGTGTTGGTGTTCCACAATTATCCGCTATTATTGAATGCGCTGACGGTGCTCATGGTGTAAATGGTTGTATTGTAGGAGACGGAGGTATCACCAGTCCTGGAGATTTGGCAAAAGCATTTGGTGGAGGAGCAGATTTTGTAATGATAGGAGGACAATTTGCCGGACATGATGAAAACCCTGGTGAATTGGAAGAAAAGGATGGAAAAAAATATAAATTATTCTATGGAATGAGTTCAGAACATGCAATGAAAAAACATTATGGAAAAATGGAGTCTTATCGCTCATCCGAAGGTAGAGTTATTCGTGTTCCTTATAAAGGCGAACTAAAAACAACTGTTCAAGATTATCTTGGAGGATTACGTTCTACGTGTGCTTATATTAACGCTCATTCTATTAAAAACATTCCTAAATGCACAACCTTTTTAACGGTTGGACAACAATTAAATACTCACTTTGAAAAATAAAAAATAAAAAATAAAAAATAAAAAATAATTATAATTAAACCCCAAAAAGACACAAAACAAAAATGAAATAAAAATTAATAAATTATATTTTATTAATTTTTATTATTTTACACCTAACCTATTGAAAGTTGGTTTTTATTTCTTTAAACACATTGGCCGCAATAATACATGAATTATGTAAGATTTCAACAACATTTTTAACATTAGCAACATCATCGTTTTCCTTTGAAAACGCAATTCTAATAATAGAATTGTCATCATGAGGATGCTTCTTTGAAAATCCAACAAACGACAACAAACCCTTTCTATAATAAGAGTAATGCATCACATACTCCAATACTTTCCCAATGGTATAATCTTCATTATACAATATAATATCAAATGAGTTCTTTAAAGCAACAGGCATTTCTTTAATCGAAAACAACTTACTATTTTCACTGGAATTTTTCATTTGATTTAATTTCAACAACAATATATCACAAGCTTTTCTAACAATGTCTTTGTTACTGTAAATTCCCAACGTTTCTACACAAAAGTCATACGAACCATCCTTGGTGTATCGTAACCCTTCATGATTAAACCAATTCTCCTTTTCATAACTTATTTTTTCTTGAATAGCATTGGCATCGATTTCCTCTGTGGTTTCCATCATTTTGTTTTCTATTTTCTCCCATTCAGCATTTTGCTTTACCTTGTCCACAGCATATTTGTAAGCACAAGAGGAAACCACATTATACATACCGTTTACCTTAGCATTACTGATATTTAAATCACAACTTAATTTTAAACGTTCCCCCTTTATATCCTTTGATATTTCTGGTTTTAAACGAGCAAATAAAATATACGATTTTGTTTGTTTGTTGTAAGGAAACAACTCTCTTACTTTATTTTCAGGAAGTTCTTTATTGGTTTTTTTATCTACCAATTTAAAATCCTTAGTAGTAACGTATTCAATACTATTAGATGTATTTTCACGGTCCAATACCATTCTTAAATCCTTTACACTGTCATCTAATTCATTCATAAACACTGGAATACAACCCAACCGTTGTTTAATAATTTCATTATTAAACATTGAAGTATTTATTTCAATATCAATGGCGTCATCACTTGTATCCAATATAGCAACATCAATGTCTGCCATAATAGTTCTTCTCAACCCATTTACGATACTTACATTTGTATTACTTATATTAAATTTCAACATATCATGTTCTTCTAAAATAGCATCTATTTTAGGTAAAGGTATAGAACTTAGATATTGTTCTTGAGTTTGATTATTCGATAAAGATTTAGAAGATTCCATTATTATATAAAATACATATAAATTATTATATTTATATCAATTTTATTGTTATGATTTCACAATATTTGCTTATGATTTATAGTTACTTTATTTTCACATTCATTCAGATTCACATGATTTCGTTATATTTTTCTTTTAAAAACAATTGGTTAGTATAAATGAGTTCAGTATTGTATTACAGTAAGTATTGTAAAAATTGCGATGCTATTATTTCAAAATTATCCAAAACAAGTGTTCAAAAAGATATTCATTTTGTTTGTATCGATAAACGTGTAAAGGAAGGTAACAAAATATACTTGTTACTAGATGGTGGAAAAAAGGTATTGCTTCCTGAAACAGTAAGAAAAGTTCCGGCAGTTTTACTATTATATCAAGGATATCGTGTATTGTATGGTAAAGATATCATGAATTATTACCAACCAAAAATCAATGCTGAAACAGGAGTAGCTACTAAAAACAATGAAGAACCGTCTGCTTACTCTTATACTGAAATGGGAACCAATATGTCAGACGATTATTCTTATTTAGACCAAACAAGTGATGAAATGGCCGCAAAAGGAGAAGGAGGAACAAGACAAATGCATAGTTTTATGCTTTTAAATGGTTCCCAAACAATTGAAACCCCACCAGAAGACTATATACCAGACAAAGTTAGAGAAACTGACCTTGAAAAGTTACAAAAGCAAAGAACGCTTGATATAAAACATTAAACAATCACAATCACAATCACAATCACAATCACAATCACAATCACAATCACAATCACAATCACAACTATTTAATTTAAACTAACTAAATTAAATAATTATTATAATTACTTAAAAATGTATATGTAAATACATGTATATGGACAAAATATCATTATCAAAGGCATTTTCTACACATTTTATGGAATTTTTAAATGAGATGACTACTTTGTTTCCAAAAAATGTAGAAATAAGAACATTTAAAACTGCTGTTGGACAAATAAAGCGTGTAAATCCAAGTAAACTAATTAAAACATGGTATAGCGTAGTTACAACTAGGTTTAAAGATGAGATATATTCTGAAAATTTTAGTTTTTTTGAAACCAAAGATTATACAAATGACCTTAAAAATACTCATTATGACAATGATGGTATTCACAAGTTTATTAAAGACATGAGAATGGCATCAAATACAATGACTAATGATAACAAGAAAAAAACAATGAAGTATTTAAGTAATTTAACCAAAATGAGTGAATTGTATGCCACCCAATAATCACAACAAATACAACAAATACAACAAATACAACAAATACATATTGTTTTAAACATTATATTTTAAAACAATAACATCAACTTTGATTTAAAAATATACATAGTAAATTCTTATATATGACGGATGTATCAAATAATGATAACTCTGAGATTCCAACGGAATTTAGAAACCTTATGAATGATTTTATGGGGGATATTTTGACTAGTTTTCCTGAATATGCTTCTACTATTGAACCATACTCTATTTTAGACGATAAAAAAACATTATCTTATTTGTTTGAACATTGTAAAAAGATATATCCAACACGTTTTTTTGATATTTTATACAACAATGACGAAATGTTTGCTGACGACGACATTAATACAGAGTTTCTACCAAACATAGACTTTTCCAAAATCTGGAAAGAAAACTTAACCGACAAAACAAGAAACATTATCTGGAAATATCTACAACTTATTTTGTTTTGTGTTATCCAAAACGTAGACGATGCTTCTCATTTTGGAAACAGTGAAAAACTATTTGAAGCCATAGATGAAGACGAATTTAAAAAGAAAATAGAGGAATCCATGGAAGATATTGGAAAGTTTTTTGAAGAAAACGATACAATGTTTAAGGAAACAAAGCAAGGACATCAATCTGATGGAAGTGGAAACGACTTTAATATACCAGACAGTGAAAAAATTCATGAACATATTAATGGTTTGTTAAAAGGAAAATTGGGAAGACTTGCTTCTGAAATCGCCGAAGAAACAGCAACTGAAATGCAAGTAGATTTGTCAGGAAGCAATGATGTAAATGATGTCTTTAGCAAACTTTTCAAAAATCCCACCAAACTAATGAAAATGGTGAAATCTATTGGTTCCAAAATAGACCATAAAATTAAATCTGGACAAATCAATGAATCAGAACTTATGAAGGAAGCGGGTGATTTGATGCAACAAATGAAAAATATGCCAGGTATGAAGAATATGGACAAGATATTTAAATCAATGAACATGCCTATGGGTGGGGCAAAGATGAACTTTGGTGCCATGCAACAAAAACTAAACGCAAATATGAAAAAGTTTAATCAAAAAGACCGTATGTTAAAGAAATTACAGAAGCGCAAAGATAAAAGAAAACAAACTACTAACTTAAATGCTAATTTACAACAAGCAAAAACACATCAAGAAATACAAGCAGAAATAGAAAGCATATACAAAACATTTACTACTGATGGAGATAAAATGCAGAAAAGTATGAAACCCAACAAAAAGAAAAAGAAAAACAAGAAGAAAAAGAAGAAAAAACAAGTAGAACAATAACCAACATACAACATACAACATACAACATACAACATACAACATACAACATACAACATACCAAACAACCATACGATAATAAAAAAATAAAAAAATAACTAATTACTATATACTAATGGATATTGATAAATTTTGGTTAGATGACCCGTTAATTATTTTTAAAAAGGAAAGAATATCTGAATTTTGGCCTGATAAACAATTTAGTGCTTCTAGAAAACTAAATGCTATCACACGTATTATTATTCTTTTAACAATTTTAGGATACATTGCATCAAAATCAGTTAAAATCATTGTAACTGGTGTAATTACATTAATATTTATGGTGTTTATTTACCATATACAAGTTAAAAAAGAAGAAGATACACAAGAATTAAAAAACATAATGAAAGAAGGATTTGACAGCAATAGACCCAAGTTTGATAAAATAATGGAAAAAAACTTTACTACACCTACTAAAAACAACCCTTTAATGAATGTTTTGCTGCCAGAAATACACGATAAACCAAATCGTAAAGAAGCAGCCCCTAGTTACAACATTAACATTCGAAAAGAAATAAACAAAAAAGCAGAATCCAACTTAAATGACCCAAAATTGTATAACAATTTAGGAGATAATCTAAACCATCAACACATGATGAGAAACTTCCATTCTATGCCAAATACAAGTGTTCCAAATAACCAAAAAGAATTCGCTATGTTTTGCTATGGTTCAATGAAATCATGTAAAGAAGGAGATGAAGGTGCTTGTTCTAAAAACATGAGACGATTGGGAAACTCTATGTATTAATTAACCAACAAATAACAAACAATAAATAACAACAAATAACAAACCAAACTTTCCAATAGTAATTATAATATTTTATTAAATCAAACCAATAAAATATTATCTTTATGTTATTTATATAAGTATGGCAAGTGCTAGCACATTTAATTACACATTTTATAATTTAACAGGAATAAACGATGATGTAGTAGGATTGTCCGAAGTTGATGTCCAAAATCAAAACTTTGGTTCTTATACCACCCAAAACTTTTTTGAAAAGCATTGTGGTATGAAACAACCAATTAGTTTTGCAACTCAACAACCAAATGTATTTTACAATGGTGGAGCAGGAGTTGTAGGTGTAAACGGTTGTAATGTAGAAAGTGATTCCGACCTTAGAATTGGAACCATTCAAACCAACCCAAAATGTCGTATTAGTCTTCAAGAACGTCCATTTAAAACGGTTCCTTTTCTAGGAAGAGGTAAATCCGACGCACTTAAAGAAAGTAAATTACAACAAGGAACTTATTTTGCCGACAAGAAAAGTTGCCGACAAGTCACTGAAAAATCATTTAGAACCACTGATGTTGATTTGGTTCCTACTTTAAAAGCAACCATCCAAAACCCTAACAATTTAGTAGAAGGTGTTGCAAACAAAGGATGGATTCGCGGTGGTCTTCCCTCCAGAGACATGTCCCGTGACAATGACTACTTTAAAAATCGCAAATAAACAATAACAAATAAACAATAACAAATAAACAATAACAAATAAACAATAACAAACTTACCATAATATACTTGTTTTTGATTTAAACCCTAATTAATATTATACACTATAACATAATGTATAATACTAATTTAACAATAAACTATGTTGATATTGATGGAGATGATGGAGATACACACTATAGAAAACAATTACTACAGTTTCTAACATTAGAAATGTATAATGACGACGTTTCTAATAAAATAGACAAACTTTATGACCTACACAAAAACAAACCATCCATGAAAAAAGTAATGCCTTGGATAAAAACGTTTATAGAGCAAAGAATTCCACTAGAAATAAGCGACAACACACGATTTCTGTTCTTGTTTTCATTTGACTTTTTCTATGTAATGTATCCTATAGTTTGTTGCTTTATTAATGAAACAACCCCAACTGAAACACACGTAAATGCTTTAATAGACACCATTAAATCAAAAATTAAATTTAAAAACAAAACAAAAAAATAACACATTATATTAAATGGCTTCTACACGATTAAAAAACCTTCCAGGTGAATATTTGCGAGAAAAAAAGATAAATCAAGACATCAATAATTATGAAATGGATATCAATAAAAAAATGCCTAACAAAAGTTTTTTGCCTGATTTAGGTATTAACCCCGGTAATATGTCAAATTCCTTTTATCATAATACTCTTTCCAATAACACTTGTGATATAGAAAGCAACTTAATGGGAATAAATAGTTCTAATTTGGTGGAAAAAAAAGCACAATTTCAACCCAAATTAAACACACTTCCATTTAAACCATTCTTTGAATTACCAGAACGATTTGTTCCCGAACCTATGGTAGTAAATCATAACCAGCGACCAAAGGGACCATTTACAAATAATTAAGTTGAGTTTGGTTTTTAAATTTACTTACTGATTATATATACATTATATATAATGAGTTATTTAGATGAATATAATGAGATTGAAAGAAACATAGAGGAATCACGATTTAGTGAGACAGCAGAATATTTAGTAGACCATTTTGAATATGCCAATAGCGTTGCTAGAACACAAAACGAAACATCTAAAGCAAAACTCTCTGGAGCATTGGTTGGTATTTTATCGGATGACCAATACCAACAAACATTTGTAAAATACGATGAGCATGAAAATGTAGTTCTCTACAAAAAAATAGACAATGACCCTAATTCTATTATTTTAGATATAAGTGACAACAGAGCAATTCGTATTCCAGTTGGAACCACTGCTGAACGCCCAACTGTTGTAAAAGATGGTTACATGAGAATAAACAGAACTACAAACTACCTAGAAGTATATACTAATGGTGGTTGGGGATCTCTTTTAAAATCCGACCAAGCAGACGCTTACATTGAAAATTATGTAGACGGTTACATTGCTGACATCAGTCAAAACTTAAACGACAAAATTAACAGAGATATCAGTAATGTAATTGGTGGGGCAAGTGAATCGTTGGACACTTTGCTGGAATTGGAAAACTACGTAACGGATTTAAGCGAAGGTAAAATTGGTAAAGCAATTACAGATATTCTTGACATTTCAGGGAGAGAAAGTCAACATTATGTAATATTGTCCAATGAAATAGTGGATTTAAGTAGCGAGTCGGTGAGGGATATATCGGATTTATCATCTATAACATTTTCTACCATAAATCAAGTAGACACACGATTGTCCAATGAAATAACAACCGTAGTGTCCCAAACATCTTATGAAGTTGCTGATATATCGGACACTATATCAGACTTGTCTATTAATGTTTTTCAAACCATTGATTCAACAAACTCTCAAGCATCTGCTGATGTATTAGATTTGTCTAATTACGCTTCCACTGAATTAACACGCCAAATAGCAGACCTTAGTAGTGAAACGGTAAGAGACATCACCGACCTATCGACAATAACCTTCCAAACCATCGCATCCACTATCACAGACCTTAGTAATTACACTTCAAGTGAAGTAACCAAACAATCATTACTTACATCCAGTGAAATTACGGACCTCAGCAATTACACTTCAAGTGAACTTAATCGTGAAATTAGCGACCTTAGTAGTGAAACCGTCCGCGATATTGCAGACCTTTCCACCATTACCTTCCAAACCATAACTACTGAAATCACAGACCTTAGCAACTATACATCTAGTGAATTAACACGTCAATCCCTTCTTACCTCAAGTGAAATTACGGACCTCAGCAATTACACTTCAAGTGAACTTAATCGTGAAATTAGTGACCTTAGTAGTGAAACGGTTAGTGATATCGCCGACCTTTCCGCCCTAACCTTCCAAACCATCACCACTGAAATCACAGACCTCAGCAATTACACTTCAAGTGAAGTAACCAAACAATCCTTACTAACATCCAGTGAAATTACAGACCTCAGCAACTACACATCCAGTGAATTAACACGTCAAATTACAGACCTTAGCAGTGAAACAGTGCGTGATATTGCGGACCTTTCTACCATAACATTTCAAACCATCGCATCCACTATCACCGACCTCAGCAATTACACATCCAGTGAAGTAACCAAACAATCCTTACTAACATCCAGTGAAATTACAGACCTCAGTAATTACACATCCACTGAATTAACACGCCAAATCACAGGTCTTAGTAGTGAAACCGTCCGTGATATCGCCGACCTTTCCGCACTAACTTTCCAAACCATCACCACTGAAATCACAGACCTGAGTAATTACACATCAAGTGAACTAACCCGTCAATCCCTTCTTACCTCAAGTGAAATAACAGACCTCAGTAGTTACACATCAACTGAATTAACACGTCAAATCACAGACCTAAGCAGTTACACATCAAGTGAACTTAATCGTGAAATTAGTGACCTTAGTAGTGAGACCGTCAATGATATTGCAGACCTTTCCACTATAACATTTCAAACCATTGCTACTGAAATCACAGACCTGAGTAATTACACATCCAGCGAACTAACACGCCAATCCCTTCTTACCTCAAGTGAAATTACGGACCTCAGTAGTTACACTTCAAGCGAACTCAATCGCGAAATTAGCGACCTTAGCAGTGAAACAGTGCGTGATATCACCGACCTTTCTACCATAACTTTCCAAACCATCGCCTCTACTATCACCGACCTTAGTAGTTACACATCAAGCGAACTCAATCGTGAAATCAGTGACCTTAGTAGTGAGACAGTTAGAGACATTACCGACCTTTCTACCATCACATTTCAAACCATAGCATCTACTATCACCGACCTTAGTAGTTATACATCAAGTGAACTTAATCGTGAAATAAGTGACCTTAGTAGTGAAACCGTTAAGGATATCGCTGACCTTTCTACCATCACATTTCAAACCATCGCCTCTACTATTACCGACCTCAGCAATTACACTTCCAATGAATTGTCTCTTCAATCTACCCTTACTTCAAGTGAAATAACCGACCTTAGTAGTTACACTTCAAGAGAACTACACCGTAGAATAACCGACTTAAGCAATTCCACTACTACGCAACTCAATTTAGAACGAAGCACAACAAGCACAGAAGTATCTACTATATATTCTTACACTTCAAGTGAACTCAATCGTGAAATAAGTGACCTTAGTAGCGAAACAGTTAAAGATATTTCTGATTTGTCTTCACTCGCATTTAATACCATACACACACGTGTCACTGATTTAAGTAATTCAACTACAACACAACTCAACCTGGAGCGAACTACTACAAATAGTCAAATCACAGACCTAAGTAGTTATACATCAAGTGAACTTAATCGTGAAATAAGCATAGAAAGAAGCACTGTAGTAAGAGATTTATCTGATATGAGTGGCGACATACATCACATCATAGACGATTTAATAGGAAATGCTCCTTATTATTTAGATACCCTGGAGGAAATTGCATTTGTGTTGGGAGACCCAACTGAACCAAGTGGTGGAGATATGAGAACCGTTATTCAAAAAATTTACAGTGTGTCTCAAGACATTTATGACTTGTCGCAAACAGTTGCTGGTGTGGACAGTGATTATCGTAACTTAAATGGTAGATTAACAGTAAATGCTTACTCTGTTCCACTTCCAAATGAAGATGTAGCAATCGAAGCAATAGGTGGTGATATATCATTAAATCAAGCAATACGAATGTATAACAATCACAATATTATTTTAGGGAATGCTTCTACGGGTGATACGATTACCGCTTCTTCTACTGGAAACATTTTAATTGGTTCTGGAACCGATATATCCAATGCAAATATATCATATTCTACTGGTCTAGGGTATGCGATTGATTTAAGTGGTAGTGGTTCAACCGCACTTGGTTATTTAGCAAAAACAAATGGATTGAATTCAACCGCAATAGGATACAACAGTTATGCAAATGGAGACAATGTTATACAATTAGGAAATAATCAAGTTGAATACGTCAATACAAATGGTGTTGTAACAATGAGTTCCGATGCTCGATTAAAATCAAATGTTGAAACCATTCCATATGCTTTGGAAAAGGTATGTGCTTTGCGTGGAGTAACTTATACACGAACTGATTTACCAGACAAAGAAAAGGTGTATATGGGATTAATCGCTCAAGAAACAGAAAAAGTAGTTCCTGAAGTAGTAAACAACAATGGTGAATACAAATCAGTAATGTATAGTAATTTAATGGGTCTTTTGGTGGAAGCAGTTAAAGATTTAGATATCAATCATAGAATATTAGACGGAAAGCAAAACAACTTAGACAAAGAATTAACTAAGATTAAAACAGTTATACGTGAAAAGTTACGCAAATTAAACAACATCAAAAACATACTGGATGTTCGTGATAAAAAATAAATCATTATTTTATTAAAAATAAATTTAATAAATTATATATATATTATGGCCTTTACTAGATTTAATTATGATGAATGTAGAACAAAAAAGATACTTCAGGAATCAACTGGTCCCGGTAGATATATTATGGATACACCTGGTTGGGGAGACAGTCCTACGTTGTTTAACGATCCTCAAATGCGCCACATGGGATGGAGTGCTAATCTTCAAACCGTTCGCAATGGACACCCAATTGACATTGAATCTGAATTGAAAAACGTAAATAAAAAACTAGAACGATATGGTAGACATTACAAAGTTGCAAAGCCACTTAAAACATCACCAGTATCAGTTACATCAAACAACACCCCTATTACACATCAATCACGTGTAACACATCCCGGGTTTTTATACCGCGACCTACAACAAGACCACACTTATCCTTTACATTTAAATCCACAAGAAAATGTATGCCTAGCATTTCAAAATAACTTAAATACCCGTATTCTAGAAAAAGACAGTCATGTTCCTATTTTACCATGTACTGATTTAATCGAATAATTATTTATTACAATTAAATTAATTATAGTAAATAAAACTATAAAGAAAATATTATAATTTATATATAGTATAAAATGGCAGAAATCGCAATTCCGATGGCCGCTTTAGGTATAATGTATATTTTGTCTAATGATAATAAGAAAGAAGAGGGATTTAGTGGAATATCACAGACTACATCAGATAGACATCGTTTAGTAAATACACGGGTGGCACCAGAAAACTACCCTGTAGAAAATAAAGAAGGTAGAGATGATAGATATACAACAAACACATACTCTGGAGCAAATGATAATACAAACAAAAAACAGCAAACGGCAGATGTTAAAAGCGAAACACAAGAGTACACCGACCAATTCACTTCATTGACAGGAGAAACAAAACCTGCCTTTGAATTTAAACACAACAATATGAAACCATATTTTGGTTCAAACGTAACTCAAAGCACTGAATCAGGAGGTAGAGATGGTATATTGGATTTATACACTGGAACTGGAAGCCAGCAAATACAAAAAAAAGCAAATGCTCCCTTTTTTAAACCTGAAAAAGATATGCAATGGATTAACGGAATGCCTTCGACTACTGATTTTATGCAAGACCGTATGAGAGGAAATGTCAGTTCCAAGATGAACAACGCAAAACCATGGGAAGAAATACAAGTTGGTCCTGGTTTAAACAAAGGTTTTACTAGTGAAGGTGCTGGTGGATTTAATTCTGGCATGCAAGAACGAGATACGTGGAAGCCAAAAACAGTGGATGAGTTGCGTGTTGCGAATAATCCAAAGAAAACATTTAAAGGACAAATGCTAGGAAAGCATGTTGGGCGTAGAGGACCACGTGGAAATTTAGGGAAAATGGAACAACACAAACCAGACACGTTTTTCATCAACAATCCAGATAGGTATTTTACAACTACTGGTGTTGAAAAAAGAGGAAAGGCGCCAACTACTCATGTGTTTCGTCCAGAAAACCGTTCATCCACTACCCGTGAATATTTTGGTGGTGGTGATACTACAAATGCGAATGGTATCTATCAATCTGGAAAATATCAAAAATCACAGAAAGTACAATTGGATGCTCCAAATGTAGGAACTGCCGCACGGGCAAATGGTTGGACGGAAAGTCATGGAAACTATGGTAAATCGGGATACAAATCACTTCCAAACTCACGTTCCTTAACTGGTGAAACCAAATCAATGGGTATTGTGGAAAGAGGGTTTTATGCTATGGTAACTCCTATATTGGATGTTATTAAACCGACATTGAAGGAAAATGTAATTCATCACAAACGACCAACTGGAAATGCTTCTGGTGGTAAAAACGGTGTATCGAATTCACGTGTTTGGAATCCAGCAGATGTTGCCAGAACTACTATCCGTGAACAAACTGAAAACACAGAATACACGAAACATGGAGGAACTGCTTTTGACGCTGCTTACACCAATACAGAACATCAATCTGTTGGTCAAAATCGTGATACAACTACATGTCAATACATTGGAAATAGTAGTGCTGGTAACGCCCAACATAAAGGTCAAGTATACAATACTGCTTACAATGCTTCATTAAATCCAAATAAAGAAATTGTAAGTAAAGTAGATAGATTTCAAGCAGGAAATCAACCAATATTTGATGGAAATCAAAACGTTAGTAACCTGAGAAATAGAAGCACTAATCCAGCTCAAATTATACCTAATATGCCTAAGAGTGCCAGTAGTATTGAAACGTATGGAACACTTAGTGGTAAAAATACACGCGAAACAAATCAAACTAGTCGTTACGACCCCGACCTATTAGATGCGTTTAACAAAAACCCATATTCCAAACCACTAAGTAGTGTAGCTTAAAATACATAACATATATACACATACAAAAATACATAACATATATACACATCTAAAAATACATAACACTTTATTAAAATATAAAAATAACGTGTTATACTCTTCTATAACTTGGAATGAGTGATTTATTTTTTAAAAATACAATTGATTATAAATTTACAGATAAAACCATAGATATATTACAAATTCATAAACCCATTATTGATAAACTTAATTTTTTCATTGAATACAACAAAATACCACACATTGTATTTCATGGACCATATGGCACTGGTAAACGCACTATCTTAAATTATTTTATAGAAAAGGTATACCATAATAATATTAAATACATCAAAGATTATGTGATGTATGTAGATTGTGCTCATGGTAAAGGGATACGTTTTTTCAGAGACCAATTAAAGTTTTTTGCCAAAACAAATATACAAAATAAGTCAAATAATTTGTTTAAATCTATTATTTTGTTTAATGCAGACAAATTAACGATGGACGCTCAATCCGCATTAAGACGTTGTATTGAAAAATATAGTCACAATACACGATTTTTCATCATTGCTGAAAACAAAAACCTTTTATTAAATCCAATATTATCGCGTTTCTGTAGTGTTTATATACCAAATCCAAAAATAAACAATGAATATATTAATTTATACAAACTACAATTTGACCATTATAATAGAAAGGATTTTATGAAAAAGGAAACACGTCTCAAAAAATATCTTAAAGACGCAAAAAACTATCAAACATTAAACAGTTGTATTAAGTTGTCAACCACATTATACAACAAGGGATATAGTTGTTTAGACTTAATAAATTATGTTGCCGTTCATGAAAATAATAATTTAGCGTTAATGTATTTTGATAAAATAAGAAAGCAAATAAGAAACGAAGAAATACTAATATTTTATGTATTGTATTTTACATTTATGCGGAAAAATATTGATTTAGAAAATATATTATAATTTTAAAATGGATGACTACAACGTCAATGTTTTATCTGAAGCCAAAAACGAGTATTCGTGTAGATTATTAAGTATATTAAGCCCCGTTGTAATTGATGGAGTGAAGTCAATATTTAATGATGCAGAACGATTGTGTATTGAAAACGATGAAAACGACAAATACCTTATGACGTTTCAAAATTTCTTGTCAAGAGTTCCAAAATGGAATGACAGTATTATTCAAGATGAATGTAGGCGTATTATAAGTGTTACTGGTTGTAACTATTTAGAAGACCTTCTTACGTGTGTTCATATTGCGCAACTTAAAATTCTAACCAGTGTTCGTGTGTCACAAAAACAAAAAAAGATAGATTTGGACATTCCAAAATTAGAAACATTTATACATCAAGTGTATACTGCTTTCGCTAGAAAGTTGTATAAAAACGTTTATTTGTTTGAAAAAATCATTACCCCGCTACAATATCAGAAAAATATGCGTGAATGTGAAATATTGTGTAAAGAAAGTATTCTTGAAGTAATTAGAAGTAGTATTCCAGTTGAGAAAATCCTACGCTCTTACATTGATGAAACGGTAGATGAAGAAGTGGTTCATGAAATAACCGAAAAGGAAATAGAAAAAGAGGTAGACATTCCAAAGGTTGACGAGTCATCATCAAACGAAGGTGCTGTAGCAGGAGCAGTAGCAGGAGCAGAAGAATTCAGTAAAACTCCTATTTTAAAACTAGAAAAAAATGAAGAATTAAAAGTAGATACTGAAATAGAACAACAAGAAAGAAAGGTAGAAACATCCATGTCAACATCAACACCACCTTCCACCCCAATACATTCCACTGAAAGCACAAACACAAAATCAGTTGGTATTTCATTTAATGATTTTGATAACGTATTGGATATGGGAACAAACAAAGAAAAAAGTGTAGAAGCACCTAAAACAATTGAACGATTGGAGCAAATAAGTGAAATAAACAATCAGCGTAGAAAAGAAGAAGATGATGATGATGACGAAGACAATTTAGAAATATTTGATGACAATAACATAAACTTGGACGTCAGTGATATTCATGATTTGTCAAAGGAACTAAAGATTGATACTCCTCCATTATTGGACGATATTGAAGTATTAAATTAATTAAACCCATACATTTAAACATATACTTTTGCGTAAAATAATAGATAAAAACATCATTAAAAATATAAATGGGACAGTCTATATTTATTACTGCCGGTATGATTTCATTGGTATACCTTATCATTAAGTATTTAGAGATGAAATTTATTGTAAAAGAACCAAAACCAATGAAAATAATGATTCGCGACACAATTATCGTTTATTTGTCAGTTGTATCTGGTAATTTCGTATTGGAACAGTTTGGAGGTGTAAATGAAATTGTATCAAATCCACCAGAGATATTCACTAATGAACCTGAATTTTAACTAGATTATTAACTAGATTATTAACTAGATTATTAACTAGATTATCTATTACACTAACAATTAATATTATTTATAAACATAATATTAATTAACATACATACATCTACTGTTGTTCTATTGTTTTTTGCATTAAACATATATTGGTATTTCATCTATATTATTTACTTTTGCTTTTTTGGCTACCTTTTTCCTTGTTATTTTAAAACAATCAAATAATTGATTTTTCAACTCATCTTGTGGTTTACAATGATGAACCGTTCTTGCTATCATTTTATATAGTTTAAAATCAGAATAACGTTCATCACCATTTTTTTTATACAATATATTGCGACCTTTATCATCGCGTGTCCACTTAATAATCAACTTTACAATTTCATTTTCTTCTTCCCCTTCTCTTCTAAAATCTTCAATAAAATAATCATACAATGAACAACCCAATCTGCACAAATCAAAACTTTTGTTTGGTAGTATTTCTGGTTTGTTATAATTACGATATGGTTCAAAATTGTATTGATTTGCGGCATCTTCTTTAAAATTATAACTGTCACTACACAACAATTTACCTTTGTACCTATAAATAGCACGTCCAAAATCAATTATCTTAAAAATCTTACCAAAGGTTGGAATTTTGTAATATTGGTTGTTGTATTTCACATAAATATACTTTTTTAAAGTTGTATTATACATGATGTTGTTTGTGTGTAAATCATTATGGGTAAAATCAAAACATTTCTGGTATGTAATTAAAATAAACAATACTTGCATCAAACACGATTTCCATTCTAGTGTTGTCATATCATTGTTTTCAATATAATCGTCTAATGTTTCATGCATTTCCTCCATACAAATCATTTGAACTGGAAAATCATAAATTATGCAATTTACATTTTCATTTATAGAACTTGAATATTCTGATATTTCGCTATTTGAACAACTAACAACACCTCCACTAGTAATGTCTTCTTCGTGACCTTCTTCTACTTCACAACTCTCTTCACTATTGGATATTTGTTCATTGCTATTGTTTAATTCGTCTTCGGTTTCATCTTCGTATTCATTATCGCTTTCACTACATGAATCTTCACTATCGCTATGAACACTTGAAATGGTTTCTGTATTACTGGAAACATCACTACCACTTCTAGTTTTATGTTTTATCTTTTCATACACGATATTATCCGATAAATTTAAATCTACTTCCAAATTAATACTATTTTCATGAATAGCGTTTAATTTTTCCACGTTTTCAGTAGTTAATTCAAATACATTATCAAATGATTCATTATCAAATTCATCTAATATTAGTTTGCTAGTGTCATCGTTATCATCTATATCCTCCATTACTATTTTCTCTCTATACTTTCGCGTATCATCGTCCAACAATGACACATCGAAATCTTCAAGTGTAAATATCTCTCCCTTATTTTTGTGAAAATATTCTGATTGATGTAAATAATCCAAATCATCATACACATTTATATTGAAGTGTTTTTGAACTCCAATAAAGGTTCCATAGTAGTCATTTCCAAAAACAAAATTATGATTATTCAATAACTTGCTACTTAAATAAGAGAAAAATCCGTCTACATAAGATGTATTGTTTGTATCATGTAGTTTTTTTAAATGTAAGTCTTTTTTTGATATAGTAGGCTTAAATATTGGGATAATGTTGCTACTGACATCAAGAGTTTTGTATCTACCAGTAAGATATTTTAAAGGGTTTAACAATGGAGAAAATTTAAAAAATGACCCTTTTTCACTTGTTTCCCCTTTTTCATTGACTACATTTATCAAAAAATGATTGTTGTTATGACTATCTTCTATGGATTGAATGGAGTATGTGCTATTTAAATTAATTAAACTATGGTTACTTTGATTTAATTCAAAAAATTCAGAATATATCGGGACATAGTTTTGAACATTGGAAAAGCCCGTATTTTCTAACTGACTAAACAATCGGCTATTGTTGTTTTTTCTGTAGTAAAGAGAGAACATTACGATTTAATGATAATATATATTTTACATTTAAACCAATACTTTAGTAATAGATATAATATAAACCAATATAATCTAATATAAACCAATATAATCTAATATAAACCAATAAATAGGTGTTACTTACATAAACACTAACCATTCGTTACAAAATTTTATTTTTAATACTTTATGTGTATATATGAATTTAGAACTAAAGAAGTTTAACATGAAAAACATAAAATTTAATTTGGACGATTCCAATGGTCCAGTAATTGTTATGATTGGACGTCGTGATACAGGTAAAAGTTTCTTAGTTCGCGATATGTTGTTTCATCACCAAGATATCCCAATTGGAACAGTTATATCAGGAACAGAAGCTGGTAATGGGTTTTATGGTAAATTGGTTCCTAAACTTTTCATTCATGATGAATACAATACGGCAATTATTGAAAACATTTTAAAGCGACAAAAAATTGTAATTAAGCAAATCAAGAAAGAGAAAAATGCTTATGGTAAATCTAGTATAGACCCAAGAGCGTTTGTAATTCTAGATGATTGTTTGTACGATAATACATGGTCACGTGATAAGTTGATGCGATTGCTTTTTATGAATGGACGTCATTGGAAGATTATGCTCGTTATTACTATGCAGTATCCATTGGGGGTTCCTCCTAATTTACGAACCAATATTGACTACACATTTATATTAAGAGAACCTTATCTTACTAATCGTAAACGTATTTATGAAAACTTTGCTGGTATGTTTACTACGTTTGAAAGTTTTTGTCAAGTCATGGACCAATGTACTGAAAACTATGAATGTTTGGTTATATCAAATAATGCCAAATCAAACCGTTTAGAAGACCAGATATTTTGGTATAAGGCAAGTGCTCATGGCGAGTTTCGTTTAGGAGCAAAAGAGTTTTGGGAAATGTCAAAGGGATTGGGTTCAGATGACGAAGAAGATGCATATGACCCTAATGCCGCCAGAAAAAACAAAGGACCCCGCATCAATGTTAAAAAGAATCGCTGGTAATTCATTCATAAAATTATAGAAAATATAAAATTTTCTATAATTTTATTAGTTTATTTATTATTGTTGTTTGTTATGTATGTTATTGTGAATCGCTTAGTCTTGTTTTTTGCGAACAATATTGTCTCCTTCAAACAAAGCCTTTTTGATACCTTCTGAACTAGTATCTTCCAACTGTTTCAAATCTTCTTCCATTGTATTATTTACACCTACCAAATTACCTTCCTTATCCAATCGCTGTGTTAGTTTGTTTCCACTTTCTCTGGCCAATTTAACATTTTCTTCAATTGCCTTTCTCTTTGTTTCTTGAATACGCTTTTCAAACTCTTGTTTTGCCTTTGCTTCGTTGGTATTTTTCTCATGCATCAATTGATTAAGTTCATCTTCCAAATATTCTACACGTCCGGTTTTGTATGCTTCTGGTTCCCATGGCATCCATACTCCTACTGGACCAACATAGACATTGTGATTTGGGTCTACTTCACGCAACAATTTACATCTCAATTCAGCCTCTTCTTGAGTAGAATAAGAACCACGGACCTTTAATCCACGAACACTTGTTTGAAAATTGTTTTGCTTGTTAAATTCATCGTCCAAATCGTTTTCATGGTTGTCCAAAAACGTTTTGTATGAATCATAGATATCACTTGTTTTAAGGTCATCTTTTTCACTTTTCACAAACTCCTGCATATCACCCATCAATGTTTCAAAATTAAGATTGTATTTGTAAGACAAAAAGTTAAGGAATTGTGAAAACTTCTCCATGGATTTGGAAAAATCATAGTTTTTAAGAAATTCTTCAAACATAAACAATTCACGACGTTTCAAGATATTTTCAGGACTAACAAACGACACACACACAAATTTCTGTCCTGATATCGCCTTGTCTTCTTCTAACAAGTCAACATACTTAGGGTTTTCGGTGCCATCGGCGTTCATTTTATTTTGGTAAGCCATTTCTGCCATTATACATATATAATATCTTTATTGTTTAAGTTTTTTTTTATTTATTTATTATATAATATGTTTGACAAATTAGGAGAAATTTTTGATTTAGGAGAACTACTCCGTCGTGTTGTGAAATATTTAGTTGAAGGTTTAATGGTTGCTATTGCTGCCTACGCCATCCCAAAGAGATCATTGAACTTGGACGAAGTTTTGTTGATTTCATTGACCGCTGCTGCTACCTTCTCTGTTTTGGACACATATGTTCCATCTATGGGAGTATCTGCCCGTTCCGGTGCTGGATTCGGTATCGGTGCCAACCTTGTTGGATTCCCACGAATGGGTATGTAAATATCAAATCATAATCCAATAATAAAGTTCATAATCCAATAATAAAGATTATTATACATTAAATTATTACTTATAACAATAATAGTAATAATTTAATTAAATTAAACAGTAGGTTAAATTAAACAGTAGATTAAATTAAAGAGTAGATTAAATTAAAGAGTAGGAATAAATTCCCAATTTAGTTCCAAACAAATCTTTTTCCATATTTCATCTTGTTCTATTCTTTTTACCGGGTCTTTTAACATCGGAAAATAAGGCAGAAAACTATGCTCATCTAATAATTCACACATTTTATACAAGACATAATAATAATTTAAGAAATTCACCCTACTATCCGGACAATGTTTGCTATATGGTTTTTGAATTTCCATAAACAAATTACACAACTTGTCTTCTAATTCTGGTTGCATAACAGGAGGTTTTATTCCCAATTTATCTTTAATAAATGGAATATGTTCATAATACTTGTTGTAACCCAACTTTTTTAAGATGTCCTTTGCCCGCTTGTTGTCCATGTTTTCAAGCGTTAATCTTTCCTTTTTTATTTGTTTTTTAATATTATCAATAACTTCATCGGGGATTTGTGTAGTTTCCTTTGCTTGAAATTGAGCCAGTATTTCTCTGAAATGATTGATACGTTTATAAGCATAAAAACAAACTTCTTTAGGTGGTTCCTTATAAGATGGTTTTTCATGTTCTATTAGAAACTTACTTTGATAACTACATTTTTTACATATCAATATACCTTCTGATTCAACTTGAACCAATTCACCGGAACATTTAGGACATATTTCATAATTGATTTCATAGTTTTTCATATCTATTATTTTGTTATCAATATTATTGAAATATCGTTGAACGATTGTATCGTTATTGTTTTTAACATCTATCTTTTCATCTGTTTTACTAAAAAAAGAATGTAAAATCTTCTTTTTGTTTGTTTTACCATCACTTAAATTCTTCTTTTTTTCAAAGTAATCAAATATTAAATCAGAATTGTTTAGTAAATACTTTTTCTTTTTATTTTTCAACTGTTTTATCTTTAACTTACAATCTTTTATTTGGTCTTCCAAATCCAATCGCTGTTCTATCTTCATATTTTTGCTTTTTTGGATACGGTGCTTTAGCTGTTTGATTTTAACTTTTAAATTAGGCAAACCTTTATCTGAAATTTCTTTAAATTCCTTCATTTTTTCATCATGTTTGTTGTCTAGTGTAGTTATACTATGTTTATTAACAGCCAACTTTTTTTGATTTTTAGGCTTAAAATTCGGCATTAATAATATACATACAACTCTTCTATTTAATTGATAGTTTTGGTAAATTGTTTAGCAAAATCATTATTTTACAAAGCAATAATTCGTAAATTCATTATTTATAAAAATCATTTTCAATATATAATGGATAATCCAAACAAAATCGTATTTAATGAAAAAGAAATAACTAATATTGATTTGATAAAGCTTCAGAAAATGACATTATTATACAATGCTTTAGAAAATGGATGGTCTATTAAAAAAGCGGATAATTGTTATGTATTTAAAAAAAAGCATAACAATCAAAAAGAAGTTTATTTGGATTCTTATTTAAGACGGTTTATGAGTGAGAATTTGGATATCAATCAAATATTAAATAACTAATTTTTGTGTAAAATATACAAAATTTGGTTTGGTTTAGAAAAAATCATTACTCTATCTAAAAAATAGGTATAAAAAAACGATTTAATGTGTAAAATCTAAAAATTTTTTTCTTTTGTTATATTATAATATGGGAGGAGGACTCATGCAACTAGTAGCTTACGGCGCACAAGATGTGTATCTAACTGGTAATCCCCAGATCACTTTCTGGAAGGTTACATACCGCAGACACACTAACTTCGCAATGGAATCCATTGAACAGACCTTCAACGGTCAAGCCGACTTCGGTCGTCGTGTTCAATGCACTGTATCGCGAAATGGTGATCTTGCATACCGAACTTACCTTCAGGTAACTCTTCCTGAAATCAGCAGTTCCGATTCAGCACACGCACGATGGTTGGACTGTCCAGGTGAACAAATGGTATCCATGGTTGAAGTAGAAATCGGAGGACAACGTATCGACCGACAATACGGTGACTGGATGCACTTGTGGAACCAGCTTACCCTTACTTCTGAACAAGAAGATGGTTACAACAAGATGATTGGTAACACCACTCAACTTACTTACTTGACCGACCCTGACTTCGCTGAAGTCGCAACTGCCTGCTCATCTGCCTCTGTTCCAGAAGCTGTATGCGCACCACGCAAAGCACTTCCAGAAACCACTTTGTACGTTCCACTACAATTCTGGTTCTGCCGCAACCCTGGTCTTGCACTTCCATTGATCGCACTTCAATACCACGAAGTTAAGATCAACATCGAACTTCGCCCATTGGACGAATGTTTGTTCGCCGTTGACATGGTAGCCGACACCGGAGCCGGTAACCACAAATCAACTGCTGCCTACAGCAAATCCCTTGTAGCCGCATCCTTGTATGTTGACTACATCTTTTTGGACACCGATGAACGTCGTCGCATGGCCCAAAACCCACACGAATATTTGATTGAACAACTTCAGTTCACTGGTGATGAATCCATCGGTTCCTCCAGTAACAAAGTTAAACTTAACTTCAATCACCCATGCAAAGAACTTGTTTGGGTCGTTCAGCCAGATGTTAACGTCAGTTACTGTGATTCTTTCGTAGCTGGCCAAGCACTTCACGCTGCTCTTGGTGCTCAGCCATTTAACTACACGGATGCTTTGGATGCTCTTCCACACTCCATCCGCGCCTTCTCCAGTAACGCACAAGTTACCAATGTTATCGGTGATCACGGTATGTTCGCCGATGCTGGTGCCATGGATGCTTCCAACTCCGATGGTGTTGATGCCGATGTATCTGGTGCTTTGGGAGCAACTGCTTCCTCTGGTGTATCTGATGCCGGTGCCTTCGTTCTTGCCGAAACCGCCCTTAAGATGCACTGTTGGGGTGAAAATCCAGTTGTTACTGCCAAGTTGCAACTTAACGGACAAGACCGATTCAGTGAACGTGAAGGTTCATACTTCGACGTTGTTCAGCCATACCAACACCACACACGCTCTCCAGATGCCGGAATTAACTGCTATTCCTTCGCTCTTCGCCCTGAAGAACACCAGCCATCTGGAACCTGTAACTTCAGTCGTATCGATAACGCAACTCTTCAACTTGTTGTTTCTGCTGCTGCCATCGGTAACACGGCAACTGCCAAGGTTCGCGTATACGCCACTAACTACAACGTTCTTCGCGTAATGAGTGGAATGGGTGGTCTTGCATACTCCAACTAATTTAACTAATATAAACTATAACTTATTAATAGAATCATAATTTTATTAACCAAACCATAAATTTAATTTATTAAATTTTATTTATTAATATAATGATAATTTTAATTAATTAACTATAAATACAAAATTATAAAATTAACGAATAATTTTATTATTTACATTATCCAACTAACAAAATAAAGATTGAATATTTTTATTTAAATACAATACTATTAATAATATTAACAAATATATGGGACAACAGCAAAGTAGAAATTACAATTTTGAAGACGTCCAACATATCATAAAAAACAAGCAAACCAATACAAATTCCACTATATTAATAAACGTTCTCAAAGAATATGAACAAGGCTGTTTAATAAAACATACAATAGACGTGAAAAATGAAGTTAATGTAATAAACGAATGTTTAAAAACAAACAAATACGTTCATATTATTGTATATGGAAAACATGGATGTGATGAAAATATAGAAAAAAAACAAAAACAGTTGATTTCATTAGGGTTTTGTAACGTTTTTGCTTACAAAGGAGGAATGTTTGAATGGTTGCTTCTTCAAGACATATATGGGAGAGATGAGTTTCCCACTACTACCGATGAATTAGACATTTTAAAGTTTAAACCACCTAGTCATTTTTACAACAATTTATTAAAAGACAGAATAGATTAACATATATACAGACACCTACATTAAAACAGACACTGACACTCATATGTTTTATCCATAAAATTGATTTATTAATATATTAACAATTATATTAATAAAACATAAACACTAAGACTTATTAATAACAATGAATCTAACTCAACAAAAACTAACCAAAAGTGAATGGGAATTCTTGGAACTACCCGTAAATAAAAAAGAGTTGTATATACTTAAATTTATAAATCGCTCGTATTACAACACAAATGCAACTGAAAATCCAAACAACTCATTGATTGGATACCTTAAAATTAATGTAGAAGACTACGAAGACTTCCATAAATACTTTTACAACAAATATTACGAAGAACCAATACACAAAATAATAAAAGAACATCGCCTTAAGTATAAACTTAGAATTAATATAAAAAAACTAAATATCAAAAAAGCAAATAAGATAAGAATACGCAAGGTAAATACCAATGAAATATTAAAGAAAACAAATATATTTGAAAATGTATTAATGGAACAACTTACAATGTATTTTAAAACAAGTAGTTTATCTAAGAAGTGTTATTACTATTACTCCCTTCTTCAATTGTCTAAACGCAAGGTTAAATTAGTAAACTATTTATTGTTGAAATTTGTAGATTATGTTTTGGATACATTTAAACAAAGCATTGATATCACCAATTTAATAAAACATTCCCACAAATACATTGAGGAAAACCATCTTTTAACTGAATACAATGACGTATCCTTATTTCGTCATCAAAAAAAAATGTTTGATTTAATTCAAGGCAATAAAGACCCCAAACTAATATTGTATCAAGCACCAACTGGAACTGGTAAAACAATGACTCCTGTTGGATTAGTAAATCAAAAAACGCTTATATTTACATGTGCCGCAAAACACGTTGGTCTTCAATTGGCAAAATCTTGTATTGCGTTGGAAATACCTATCGCCATTGCTTTTGGATGCGAAACTCCAGATGATATTCGCCTACATTACTATGCGGTCACTGATTTTGTTAGACATCGCAAATCAGGTGGGATATTTAAAGTTGACAATAGCAATGGTGAAAAGGTAAAAATCATTATCACAGACATTCAATCGTATCTACCGGCCATGAACTATATGTTGGCATTTAACAAAAAAGAAGATATATTGTGGTATTGGGATGAACCAACTATCACGCTGGATTACAAAGAACATAGTTTCCACGATATTATGAAGAAAAATTGGACGCAAAATGAAATACCAAACGTAGTTCTTTCTTCGGCCACATTACCTACCAGCGAAGAGATATTTCCAATGGTTGGTAGTTTTAAACAACGGTTTAAAGGAGAACAGTTCAACATTGTTAGTTATGATTGTAACAAAACCATACAACTTTTAAATACCAGTGGAAATGTTGTTGTATTACACGATGAATACGATGATTATAAAAAATTCAAGAAAAGTGTTAAGTTTGTGGCAAAAAACAAAACATTGTTGCGCTACATTGATGTAAAAGAAGCGTCTAAGTTTATTATTTACGCATTGGAAAATGTCAATATACCAGAACATTATAAACCAAGTCAATATTTTGAATCTATATCTGATATAACAATTCATAGTATCAAGTTGTATTATTTAACATTATGTAGGCAAATAAAACAATTGGATTTTAAAACATATAAAGCAAGTAAAAATAAACCAACTGTTGTATCTACTATTAAATTAACTACCTCTGATGCAGAAACATTAACCGATGGACCAACTATCTTTATGACAAATGATGTAGAAAAAATAGGAATGTTTTACTTAAAAGCATCTAATATACCAGAAAAGGTATTGAGTGATTTATTACACATTATTGATACCAATGAAGAGTATAGGGATGCATTAAATGAGATTATTAAAGAAGAAAAGCAGAGAACCGACAAAATAAACGACAAGATATTAGACAGTGCGCGTGAAAGTGATAAAGAAGCCAAAATACAAAACGAATTTAACAAAAAAGTAAATGCGTTTATGAAAAAGATGAAAAAGATAGAGTTAAGTCCAGAGTATGTGCCAAATCGAGAAGAGCATTATAAAAAATGGCATCCAAACAAAGAAGTGCCAACCAATCTTTTCACAAGTAACATTGACGAAGCAGTAGTTGAAGAGATTGTATCATTGGATGTAAACAAAGAATGGAAATTATTGTTGTTAATGGGTATTGGAGTGTTTAGTAGTAAAAGTGATGTAAAGTATATTGATATAATGAAGAAATTAGCGGAAAAGCAACAGTTGTATGTTATTATTGCTTCATCTGATTATATTTATGGAACCAATTATCAATTCTGTCATGGTTATTTATCAAAGGATTTACAAAATATGACTCAAGAAAAGTTGATACAAGCGTTGGGAAGAGTTGGAAGAAAAAACATACAAAAATCATATAGTATTCGATTAAGAGACGATAAGATTGTAGAGAAATTGTTTATGGAAGAACACGACAAGATTGAAGTGAAAAATATGAATCGCTTGTTTGCATAAGTAAATAAAAATAAATAATATATATTTTTATTTAACGTCTTTTTAATTTATTTTCTTCTTTACAAACTTTTTTATATACATTAAATAATCGCACACATTCTTTAGGTTCATATGTTAAATTATGGACACCCGATTCGCATATTATCCAACTTAACAATGCGTTATTTTTTTTGCTTAAAAATGTATTTTCTTTGGTATCTTGTATTGGCATTTAAATATGATAATTTGTTATATTTAAATTATTTTTATAATATTTGTTTCCATTTAAAATATCTAACCCAAGAACATATTAATATTTTATAATAACTATTTAAATATAAAATATTGTTTTTTGTTATAGCATGCAGATTTTCGTAAAGACACTCACAGGCAAAACAATTACCTTGGATGTAGAATCAAGTGATACTATTGAAAACGTAAAACAAAAAATCCAAGACAAGGAAGGCATAAACTAAGGGGTGTGCCGAAAAGTATTCCACCATATATAAAAGGCTCTGTATATGGGAAAATGGTTGTAGTCCTTTATATGAATTGTAAATTAATTTAAAATGAATTTATATTTTGCTTCACCTTCAGGTAGAAGAAGACATGAAAAAAATTCATATAAACTCAAATGCTAGTGATCTTAAAGATTGCGAGACATTCAAATTGCGGGAAACTCCTTAGAGCTCATAATACCACTTTATAAAAGAAATTTTATAAAGGAACCCGGTTAATTGCTGGCTCCAATGGTAAAAAATTATGAGATTGGACAATCCGCAGCCAAATTCCTAAGTTCGTTATTATTAGAATATGGAAAAGGTTCAGAGACTTAACGTTTGTCGGTTTGAAGGGAGTGATAACCCCTGATGATTACTTAAGATAAAGTCCGTCCTTATGAGAAATCGTAAGGGTTTAGTTGGTCAATGACCCCCGACCCAACAACGCTTGATTTTCGCTGGAAAGCAATTGGAAGACGGTAGAACGCTAAGCGATTACAATGTGCAAAAGCAGTCAACGATCCATCTCGTGTTAAGGCTACGTGGAGGTTATTTTTAAAATGAAAAGTGGTTTCTTTATTATATAATATAATAACTTTAAAAGATATTTATATTATAATTCATATGAAGTGTCCAAAATGTAGAAAAGAAAAAAATGAAACCGAATTTAAAGCAAAAAATAATAGAATTGTAAAACACTGTTCTGCTTGTAGAGAAATGTGTAAAAAATGGCGAGCAAAAAATAAAGAAAGGGTAAAATTATATAATAAATTTTCAAAAGATAAGACTGAAAATGATAATTTAAATTGGGAAACTATTAAAAAAGAAAATGCAATTACCGATAATGTTAAAGGTGTTCCTTCTCAACATAGGGTATTACATGAAACTGTTAATGAAATCATTGGAAAAAATTGTTGTACTTGTAAAGAATGGAAACCATTAACGAATTATAATAAATCTAAAACACATTGGGATAAATTAAGAAATGATTGCAAAGATTGTTTAGTTTCTTGGAGAAAACGAAATAGAAAACAAATACAAAAAACTATGACAAAATATGAACGAGAAAGAAAAAAAAGAGATCCGGCATTTAAATTAGTTAAAACAATGAGGAGTAGATTATTGAGTGCTTTAACAAGAAAAAATGCCAAAAAAAACTGTAGAACGATGGATTTAATAGGAGAATCTCCTTCTTTTGTAATGGGTTATTTGGAATCTAAATTCACAGAAGGAATGAATTGGGAAAATCACGGTGAATGGCATATTGACCATATTAAACCGTGTTGTTCGTTTGATTTAACAAAAGAAGAAGAGCAAATAAAATGCTTTCATTACAGTAATCTTCAGCCCTTATGGGCGGAGGAAAATTTAAAAAAAGGGGGTAAATATATTAAATAAAGTAATAAATATATATATATATATTACTTTATTGAAAAATCTTGATTATTTTTGTATATAATAATCCTATAAAGAACGACTACGTTCCAGATGTTTTTCAAAAAATTAGTCATTGTTGATGTGGGAATACCTTC
>Ga0255782_10000052_pt1 | contig 99145 bp, 100 predicted proteins | sample 101ome_26_FD_179980 | JGI IMG/M metagenome (GOLD analysis project Ga0255782, IMG submission 179980) | Coastal salt marsh microbial communities from the Groves Creek Marsh, Skidaway Island, Georgia - 101408AT metaG (version 2) | ecosystem: Environmental > Aquatic > Marine > Intertidal zone >...
GGACGTGCACTTTGGACTAAAGTCTAACTCGCGAACTCACAACCAAGATTGCGAAGATTTCGTAGATTGGTTTATAGAACAAGCTCAAAAGCACGAATGTGACGCTGGAATCTTCTGTGGAGACTGGCATCACAATAGAAATAGCCTAAACCTTACTACAATGGGCGCTACATTGCGCTCATTAGAGAAATTAGGCGCTGCTTTTGAGAATTTCTACATATTTACGGGCAATCATGACTTATATTACAAGGATAAGCGTGATATTGCATCAACTGAGTTCGCTAGACACATAGAAGGCGTCACTCTCATCAACGAATACACTGAATACGACGGTATTGCTATGGTTCCATGGCTTGTACAGGACGAATGGCGCAAAATACCCGAGTCAGATGCTAGTTTGATGTTCGGACACTTTGAATTACCATCATTTTATATGAATGCCATGGTGAAAATGCCCGAGCATGGGGATTTGAGAAGCGAACACTTCAAGAATCAGGACTATGTGTTCTCTGGACACTTCCATAAGCGCCAGAAGCAGGGTAAGATCCATTATATAGGTAATGCCTTCCCACATAACTATGCGGATGCGGGTGATGAAGCCCGTGGTATGGTTATTATTGATAGGGATAAGGGCGGTAAGCCCAAGTATATCAACTGGAAGGACTGTCCAAGGTATCGTAACACTACATTATCCAAGCTATTAGACCCTGAGAGCAATGTAGCAGGGCCTAAAACCTACTGTAGGGTTACTATTGACTTGCCTATATCGTTTGAAGAGGCGCAATTCATCAAAGAAACCTATATATCCCAGTTTGGATGTAGGGAGATTGTGCTTATACCGCAAAAACAGATAGAAGAAATTACTACAGAGCTGGATATTAGTGCTTTTGAGTCCGTTGACGAGATAGTAGCTAAGGAAATTGAAGCTATAGACAGTGATAACTTCGATAAGGCTCTATTACTAAACATCTATCGAGATTTATAATATGTCTATTACTATAAAAGACATGACAGTGAAGAACTTTATGTCTGTGGGCAATGTATCCCAAGGTGCGAAGTTCAATGAACAAAAACTAACCCTTGTACTAGGTGAAAACTTGGATCAAGGAGGTGATGATACTGGTTCTCGCAACGGAACTGGTAAAACAACCATCATTAATGCCCTTAGTTACGCATTATACGGGCAAGCACTTACTAATATCAAGCGAAACAACTTGATAAACAAGACAAATGGTAAGAATATGCTTGTTACACTGCGATTCGTCAAAGATAACACTGAATATCGTATTGAAAGGGGCAGAGCACCCAACATATTGCGCTTCTATATCAATGATCAGGAGCAGGAACTACTAGATGAGTCCCAAGGGGATAGTAGAAAGACTCAAGAGACCATAAATGAGCTGTTAGGTATGAGTCATGACATGTTCAAACACGTTGTAGCACTCAATACCTATACAGAACCGTTCCTAAACCTTAGGCAGATGGATCAGAGAGCTATTATTGAGCAATTATTAGGTATAACACTGCTATCAGAGAAGGCTGTGGCTCTCAAAGAGCAGGTTAGATACACCAAAGACGCTATAACAGAGGAAGAAGCTACTATAAAGGCTAAACAAACAGCAAATGAAGCTATTGAAGCCAGCATACATAGCCTAACTATAAAGCAATCTGCTTGGAATACATCTAAAAAGGAGCGTATCAAGACTCTAAAGAAGAATATAAAGGAATTAGAGCAGGTTGATATTGATTTAGAGCTTGAAAAGCACGAAAAGCTACAGCAATGGACGGAAAAGAGCTCTCAGATTGATAATTTACGCAAAGAGCTTGCTACATTAGAGGCAGCAGAGAACAGAGCACAGAAGGCAGCACATAAAGCTCTAGAAGAATACAATAGAGCTGAGAATACCGAGTGTTATGTTTGTGGACAACCCTTAAAGAAAGGGCAACATGCTGAGATACTCAAGAAAAAGCTGAAAGAGTTGAAGGATGCTGACAAATACCTCGATGAGGTAGCAAAAAAGACTCATGATACTCGCATGGGACTAGGTGAGATAGGTGATATCAATGGTAGGCCTGAGACATTCTATGAGGATATTAAGGAAGCATACGAGCATATGAACAATCTCAACCAGTTACAGCAAGCAGTAGAGCGTGAGCAGGGTGAAACTGATCCATATACGGAACAGATTGACGAATTGCGGGCTACTGCCATCCAAGAAATTAGTTGGGACAACATCAATCAGCTAAATGCATATAAAGAACATCAAGAGTTCTTGCTAAAACTGCTTACAAGCAAAGATTCTTTCATTAGAAAGAAGATTATTGAGCAAAACCTTGCTTATTTGAATAATAGACTTACATATTACTTAGATAAACTAGGTTTACCCCATCAGGTATTGTTTTTGAACGACTTATCTGTTGAAATTACCCAGCTTGGGCAGGATTTAGACTTTGATAACTTGAGTAGAGGTGAAAGAAACAGGTTGATACTTGGTTTATCCTTTGCTTTCCGTGATGTATGGGAGTCATTGTATCAGAATATCAACTTATTGTTTATTGACGAGCTTATTGACTCTGGTATGGACACTGCTGGTGTTGAAAACTCCCTTGCTGTCATCAAAAAGATGGGTAGAGATAGGAAAAAGAATGTATTCCTCATCTCACACAAGGATGAACTAGTAGGACGTGTCAATAATGTACTAAAAGTTGTCAAAGAGAATGGATTTACATCGTTTGAGAATGATTTTTCAACCGAATGATAACCTATCCATTATATACTACTATAAATAATCGTATGAAAGAGTCTGATACACACGATGAGATACTGATGTCACTAGCTAACTACATCCATTGGCTGAGGGAGTGGGAAAGAAAACCTTCTATGGCTAATGGACTATCAGCTTTGAGGTATCTTAGGCGTATTCGGACTCTAGGTAAGGTTAGAATTAAAGAACTACAAGTTGAAATGCGAGAAACGCTAGAAGAAAAACGAGAAAGATTTGCCAAGCAAAAGCAAAACAAAGGGAAAGACGTTTGAACGTGAGGTAGCTAACTACCTAAGCGAGATATATAACGATTCCTTCACCAGGGTTCCTGATTCTGGTGCATTTACTGGAGGTAAAAACGCATTTAGACGTGAAAAACTCACGGAAGGACAAGTGCGAGCACACAAAGGTGACATTATACCCCCAGATGATTGGAAATACTTCAATGTTGAATGCAAAAACTATGCAGACTTCCCATTTCATCACTTATTATCACTAGGCCCAATACCAATCCTTGAGGATTGGATCTCACAAACACTACAGGCAGCTGATCCAGGCGATTGTAACACACTTATCTTCAGAATAACCCGCAAAGGCACATTCATAGCTACACAATTACCAAACAATTTTATAGTTAACAGGCATCTAGACTACACTGATAAGGCACAAAACGTTTGGCGGATCTCAAATATGATAGATTTCTTTGAGAATAATGCCGAATCTTTCGCTAAACGTAACAAGGCTATATAATTGCTCTAATGTTTGATCGAGGAACCTCGATCCGTCTTGAGAGCTAGGTTTATACATCTAGTTCGGATCTGACGTGAGCACACTCTAGTCCCAAAAACCCTAACAACGGAACGAGGTTGGGGGTAACATAGCAGAATGTTGGGAAATATGCTGCTATGTGATGTTGGTGCAGGTAGGGGAGAGGCCAAAGCCCCGGGGACTGAGAGAAAACACCTGCTTCTATTGCCTCGGCGGCGATACTCACAGGAAGAATCCTGGCTTCGAGTAAATGGAACCTGCGGACAGGTTCCACCTGACGACTTAATCTACAGGAATATCTTCCCCAAGTACAGTTATTAACAGGATTATAAATGTATAAAAGGAAAGAAAGCGTAGCGAAATTGGATACAGATATTGAATGAGCGTAAGCGAAATGAAAATATCTTTAGACAAGATGGGCTAGCCCCATCTGAACGAGCTAGTATACCACTACATAACTCATCGTTGCGATTATAGTAGTGGCATACCAGTTTTATTGACTAATTCTATATTTTCTTTTATAATATCGTTAAGGATCATCCTATCTTCTGCTGAATAATCCCAAAATAATTCACGAGCAGTTACTCCTCCACGCATATACCAACATATCTTAAAGACATTATACTTTATCTCTTTGGCTTCTGCTTCCATTTTTTTGGACAGCTCTAATATTTCAGAGCTCGAGAGGGGAATTACTTGTTGACGAAAAAAGCTGAGTTATCTAGTCCTATATTAGTAGTTTGTTCGTGTGAGCATTCAGTGCAAGTAACAGCCTGTTCGGGTATCTGCCACCTCTCTTTTTCACCATCGATAGCTTCTTTTACTTTTGTATAAAAATGTGACTCACTATTATTAATAAATTCAATAATCTCTGATTGATTTGATATAATATCTTCATCGACTGTAATAGATTCAATTTGATTTTGTATATTATTTGCTTGTAGCTTGCCAAATAACCTATAAAACTCTTCTAGATACTTAAATCTCTCAATGTCATCATCCTTTGTGTGTTGATTTATAGATTTTTGTAACCGATATGCTTCAATCTGTAGGTCGGTGCCTTCTTTATATGTCAAAGGACGCAAATTGAATGTCAAAGGATCAACAAATACATTAGAATTGTATGTCAATTTGCTATAATAGTCTAAGGCTGACAATAAATTGAAATCTATTTCTTGAGTTGCCTTACATTTTTGACAAACAAACGACAACCCTAACGCCTCTCCAAATGTAGCAATTCTAATACCAATTAAAACTGTATCCATATCAATTTGTGATAGCTTCCATGGGTCTTTTATGGCAGGAATACACGATTTGATAACTGCTACAGTAGCTTCTCCAGTAAAAAGTGCATCTGGATTTTTGAACATGATCTCATCCATGGCGTTCATACCAAAGACTGGTATGTTTCCAATATCGCCATCAATAAAGTCATTGGTGTAGAACTTTCCGCCAGACGGAAGCCCAATGTATACCTTTGGCTGTCTATAAAATTTTGTTAATTTACCACTAAAAGGGGCAATGTTTTGCATTATTAATCTCCATAATACTGTAGTTTTATTTATCACCAAAAATCTGCCGTATATTTTGATTAGGTTTTGATTGCTAAATATAGCTATAAAGTTATAGGAATATTATGGGAAGAAATGTTACCATTAAGCTATCATCACAAAATAAAGATTCTGGAAATCTTGATGGTGCTATATTTGAGAATGCTGCTACTAACGAAATGATATCAAAACTTGCGCCGCATATGTCGCAAGCTGCAGAAGCTATCAAAGATGTTGGCGAGAGTGTTGATAAGAATACCCAAGCTACAAAAGACGCTAATAAATCATGGTTTGATTTCTCAGATATGTCTGAGGGTGCTTCCGAAATAATGTCAAATGTCGCCGGGTTAGCAGGCGATGTATATAAGCAAACAGCAGATGTTCAATCAACTTATAATAGATTAGAGGGTATTATTATAGGTGTATCTAAAGCAACTGGTGGGTTATTATCTAAAGTTCCGTATTTAGGTAAGGCTGCTAGTGGTTTTACGTCAGTGATGAAATTTGCTAGTGGAGTTTTTAAAGGTGGGCTAAAAGAAGTAGTAGATTATACTAAAGTTTTAGATGAAATGTCTCAAACTGGATTGTCATTTACTGGAGATTTGTTTGTATTAAAAAATGCTGCGGCTTCAACTGGATTAGAGATACGAGAATTTCAAGGAGTTATAGGCGGTGTCGGTGAATCCCTCGCTGGCGTTGGCGGAACTATGTCTCAAAGTGCCTTAATGGTTTCTGAATTTGCAAAAGATTTTAAATTTCAGAATGAACAAGGGTTTGAAAGCCTTCGTCGCATGGGAATGGGTTATGAAGAAATAACCGAAGTATTAGCAAAACAAATGACTATGAATAGAATGGCTAACTTTGAGGATGAGGCTGTTAGACAAAAGCAAATGGAATCTGCTGTATTGCTTGCTACTGAAATGGACGTTATGTCTAAACTTACTGGTAAATCTAGAAAAGAATTACAAGATGAAGTTAATACAGCAAATATGTCCAAACAAACTCAAATGCAAATTATGAGGCAACAAGCATTGGGTAATGAAGAAGTTGCTGAATCGGTTAGGCTAGCAAAACTTGCAGCTGCAGGGTATGGTGATGGAGCTAAACTAGCAATGGAAGAAATTATTGCGTGGGGCAATGTTGTAACTCCTGCCGCTAGACAGTTTATGAATGCTGCTGGTCCTGCTGCTGATGAAATTTTGCGATTAGGGCAGGCAGCTAAAGCAGGAGAAGATGTAGGTGAAGAACTCCAAGCACTAGAAGGTGCAATGGCAGAACGATTGAGTGACACTGGCGCAATGGCTGCTGGAACATTAGCTGGTATGAATGACACAGGCGATGCGTATGCTGATTTATTTCTAAGCTCAATGGGCAAGCTCAATATGGAAACAATGCGAAGATCAAAGCTAGAAGAAAATCATGGCAAGTCTATGGCTCAAATTAGAGAAGAGATTGAGCAAGAAGCTAGAGATGAATTAGCGGCACAAAAAGCTGAAGCAGAAACTCCAGGGCAAGCATTAAACAATACAATAAAGCAAACTAATGACATGCTCAAAACTGCAGGAACTGGTTTCAATACCTTTTTATTAGGCCCTAACGGATTTGTACAAGGATCTGCTGCTGCCACAGGAGCTATCAACAAGTTTGGAAATAGTGTTGGAGAGCTAGGCGACTGGATGTCAGAAAAAATGAGATCAGAAGTAACCGAAAAAATTGGCAGTATGGATACTATGATTGGTGAAGCAGAAGACAAATTCGATCAAAAAGTAGAAATTGAAAAGAGAACTAGATATAATACCTCCCCACAAGGAAATGATCCAACACAATCTGGACATCAATTAACTTCTTATGCTGAAAGTCCAGAACTTAAGCTTCGACAGACTGAAGCTCAAATGGTAATGCAACAAGCTGAGACTGAAAAGAAAATAGAAGAGTTAACAGCCAATATACAGAAATTAGGATCAGGATCGTTGTTTGAAAATAATGATTTTGATGTATTAGCACATACTCTAACAGAACTAAAAGATAGTGAAGAAGAGTTACTAGTAGAATTATATCCAAAAATAAAAGCATTAGGCAATACACCTGAAGAATTAGCAGCAACACTAAAAGCAAACCAAAAAGATTCTGAAACTATGGCTCATGCATTGCTTACAGAGCTTGGTGTAAAAAGCGATGTAATGGAAGGTGTAATTCAAGGAGTTGAGGAAAGAATTGGTGCTGGTAGAGAATCTAACGAAGACAGAAATATATTTGGAAAAACTTGGGATAAACTATTTGGCGATGAAGGCTCAATTCCAAAAATGCAAACTGAATCAATCAATGCTATGAACATGGCTTCAACAAACTTGGGCACATTTAGTAATGAGATAAAAACATCAACAACTACTGCTGCCACTGCTATGAATATAGCTTCAACAAACTTGGGCACATTTAGTAATGAGATAAAGACGTCAACAACTACTGCTGCCACTGCTATGAATACAGCCTCAGCAAGTATGAATGCTTTGACTAGCAATATTCAAACTACAACTATAAATCGCCCAGTACCAACACTTCCTGAGATACAAGCCTCACAAAAGGAAAATGTAGAAGCAGCATTTAACAAAACGTATGATGCGTTTCAAAATGAGAACACACAAGATGAGACTACTCAAAAAGCAAATAATGATATGACCCAAGCTATAAATACACTAACAGAAAAAGTCGATGCTTCTAATAAACTATTACAAGAACAAACAAGTATATTAAAATTCAGTGCCGGTGAGGCATATCAACAAACAAATATAGCAAGAACGGCTACTAGACATAGAGGTAGTTTAGAGGTTATTGGCTAACAAAGGAATATAAATGTCGTGGAAAAAGTATTTTACACAAGCTAATACATCTGTACAAGGAGGAGGCGTAGGAGCAAGCCCAATAGACGGGTCAATGTCCTCAACACGTCCTGGTCCAGCAAAAACAAATTATTCATCGTTTTTGCCAGATGTATATACAGGAGCACCAAATCGTATTGATAGATACCAACAATATGATACCATGGATTTGGATTCAGAAGTAAATGCTGCTCTAGACATTTTAGCAGAATTTTGTACTCAAAAAAATCCTATCAATGACACTAACTTTGAATTTAAGTTTTATAAAAATGCTACAAATTCAGAGATACAAATTTTAGGGCAATATCTAAAAACATGGTGCAAACTAAACGATTTTGAAAATCGTATGTTTAGGATTTTTAGGAATACATTCAAATATGGTGACTCTTTCTTTATGCGGGATCCAGAAGAGAAAAAGTTGTTCTATGTAGATCCGTCCAATGTTGTTCGGATTATAGTCAATGAATCTGAAGGAAAAATACCACAGCAGTACATAGTAAAAGACGTTAATTTCAATTTCAAAAATCTAGTAGCTACTGCACCAATACAAACGGCAAAAGGGCCGGGTGCATCGAATCCGATTAACGCCACAACTAAGACTGGCGGTACACCAGCACAGACACAAGGATCACCATACACAACAGCACAAGAAGAAACTCCAGTGTCTAGTAACCATATGGTTCACGTTTCGCTGTCTGAAGGGCTTGACGCAAACTATCCGTTTGGTTCCTCACTATTAGAGCCAATATTCAAAGTATATAAGCAAAAAGAATTACTTGAGGATGCTATCCTCATTTATAGAGTTCAACGAGCGCCGGAGCGTAGGGTGTTTTACGTTGATGTCGGTAACATGCCATCCCACTTAGCAATGCAATTTGTAGAACGTGTAAAGACAGAAATACACCAAAGACGCATTCCATCCAAGTCAGGCGGCAGTACAAATGTTATTGACAGTAGCTATAATCCGTTGTCAATCAACGAGGATTACTTCTTCCCTCAAACTGCTGAGGGAAGAGGATCTAAAGTAGAAACACTACCAGGCGGAACTAACCTAGGCGAGATTGATGACTTACGATACTTTACAAATAAACTTGTAAGAGGTTTGCGTATTCCATCATCATATTTGCCTACTGGAGCAGAAGATGCTACAGCAAACTACAACGATGGGCGTGTAGGTACAGCATTTATTCAAGAGCTACGATTCAATAACTATTGCGAAAGACTACAAAATTTAATGGTAGTACAATTCGATCAAGAGTTCAAACGCTACCTACTAGAAAAAGGTGTTAACATTGACACATCAATGTTTGATATAAAGTTTATGCCACCAAAGAACTTTGCCGCTTATCGTCAATCAGAATTGGACAATCAACGCATTTCTTCTTTCTCAGCCGTACAGCAAATACCATTTATTGCTAATAGGTTTGCGCTAAAGAGATTCCTCGGACTATCTGAGGAGGACATGGCTGAAAATGAACGGCTATGGCGTGAGGAGAACGACGAAGAATTGGATAAGAAGACTGGAGATGCAGCAGGCGAGATGAGGGGGGCTGGAATATCCGGCGCCGGTATTTCCTCTGATGTAGCTGGAGCAGAAGACACGGCTGATTTAGATAATATGGAAGATGGAGGAGATGCTGGGGCGGTTGATAGTGCTGCAGGTGATGACGCAATGAGCGGAGGGGCAGATCCAGGAGCAGCAGCAGAGATGGGGATGGGCCCACCGCCAGCATAAATACATATATGATACTAAAAGAAATTTTCTACTACGAAAAAGAATCAGATATGAATTTTCACGACGACGATCAGTACGAGCCGGAGTATGATGATTCTATCGTAGATTTAGACGATACAAGAAAAACAAGACTCACATTGAAGCAAATCAATCGTGCTCGCAAAGCTGCGGAATTACACGATAGAGAGAAAGCAAATGAGATTGAATTTGTACGACAGATGTATGGCATGGCTGCAATCGCTGCCGCTCAAGGTGAAGGCGGAATGTAATGCGCCATGAAAGTAGATAAAAGTCTCTACACAAAACAACAATGGCAAGTTATACGCAACGAACGCAGAGCTAAAAAACTCAAAACAAAAATTGACACCAACCCAGCCTTTGTATTAGGCAACGGCACTTCACGCAAACCAATCAATTTAGAAACACTACAGAAAAAAGGAATGACATACGGATGTAACGCTCTGTATAGAGAATATTCTCCTGACTATTTGATATGTGTTGATCCTAGAATGGTTCATGAAGTAAATCGTGCTGGATATCAAAATAGTCATACAGTTTGGACCAACTACAATATATCTTATAAAAATTACAAAAACTTTAACTATTTTGATCCTATGAAAGGCTGGAGTTCAGGACCATCTGCTTTGTGGTTAGCTTCTACGCAAGGGCACAACACAATTTATATATTAGGATTTGACTACAAAGGATTGAACGGGCAAGACATTGTAAATAACATTTACGCTGACACACCTAACTATAAATGCTCGCATGAGGCAGCAACTTTTTACGGAAATTGGCTGAGACAAACACAATCTGTTATCAGAGAATTTAAAAATACTCAATATTTTCGAGTTATAGCAAAGGATAACTTCCAACCAAAAGAGCTAAATACTTTTACAAATTTCCACACTATACTGATTGAAGATTTTCAATCAGCATTCCAAATAATATGAGTTACGCCAAAACGGCGATTTTATGCGTGTATCTATACTGTTTTCTCCGAATGATGTAAATAAAACTATATGTTATGACAGCCTTATCATATAGTTTATAGGAGAAATAAATGGCACAACAGCAAAGACGACGGCAACGTACCAACGAAGCCCTCAAGCGAGTACCAGGAAGCAAAGGCGGACCGGTAACTTCTAACAGAACTGGCGAAGATCCATATGGAGAAAGAAAAGTAGCTACAAAGAAACCTAGTAAAACTAGAGCTCATGGAGCAGATCCACACGCAGAGGAAAAAGTATCTACAAAAGAAGCTGCAGATCCATATGCAGAAAGAAAAGTAGCTACAAAGAAACCTAGTAAAACTAGAGCTCATGGAGCAGATCCACACGCAGAAAGAAAAGTAGCTACAAAGAAACCTAGTAAAACTAGAGCTCATGGAGCAGATCCACACGCAGAGGAAAAAGTATCTACAAAAGAATCTGCAGATAAATTCCAAAGAATGCTTGAGTACCTTGTAAATGAGGATCGCGCAAAAGCAGAAGATTTATTCCACGAAATTGTAGTAGCTAAGTCACGCTCAATTTACGAGAATCTTCTCGAAGACGAAGAAGTTGACGAGGATGATGAAGAAGTTGACGAAGATGACGAGCTTGACGAAGACGACGAGGACCTCGACGAGGACGACGAGCTTGACGAATGGGACGAGCTTGACGAATACGAAACAACCCCATACCAAGATGCCAATGACAACGATCAAGATTATCAGTCTGGACACGAAGGTTCAACACCAGGTGGCGTAGATTATAGCTGGACTGGCGGACAAGGTACAAATGAAGTCCAATTTGGAGATCATGGTACATCAGTTAGCATTCCAACAGAAGACGGTGAGTTTGGCGAGGCAACAGCGGACAATCCAGAAGTTGCTGCAATCTTCTCACAACACCTTGCTGGTGTAGGCGCTGATGATGACGCAATTGAAGCTATTGAAGCAGCAATTGATGAAGTAGATCAAAGTGTTGATTTAGCATCTGATAATGAAGGCATGTATGACGAAGCCGACGACGATTTGGAAATGGGCGGAGATCCAGAAGGTGATTTGTCTATGGACATGGGCGACGACGACATGGATGACATGGATGCTGGTGACGAAGGCGGCGAAGTGACACAAGATCAGATTGCTGACTTGGAAGCAGAACTTGCAGACTTGAAAGCTGAATTTGAAGAACTAATGGCAGACGGCGAAGGCGGCGACGATGACATGGATGACATGGGCGACGACGATATGGGAGACGACGACATGGAAGAGCCTGTAGGCGACATGGACGACGAGGAGATGCCTGAAGAAAATTTTCAGTATGAGCAGGTGAGCAACGAGCCAAAGTCGGCTGCTCAGCAAATGCGTGAATACGTGAATAAAATTGGCGGAGAACATTATCATCAGTATACTGGCAAGCTAGGCGACGACGGTGCTTATACCAAATCCCCAGTAGCTGGTAAAAACGACATGGGCGGGACAACTGCTAACATCCTAAATGCTGGAACTTCAAAAGAAACCAACACAATTGGAAAAGGCGGACAAGTTCAAGGTAATGGACATTTGTCACAATCCCCAAAGGATATGAATACTGGTAATGTAAATGTTCCAGGAGCTAGTGCAGCCAAGAGCTTCTATAAGAACAATCCAAAAGGACACGGAGCAGAGAAGAAAGGTTCTATGTCAAGTGAAGATGGTGGAGTGAATAAGCAAAGCCCACTCAATGGCGCACCAAAAAGAGCCAAATAAGGAATAGGACTAAAGGATGAATTTACTACGTGAACACCTAACTTTCGATCAGGCAAGAGTTGTCGTTGAGGGTGCCAATGAGGGCAAAGACTTGTATATGAAGGGAATTTGTATACAAGGCGGAGTCCGTAACGCTAATCAGCGAGTGTATCCTGTAAACGAAATTGGTAGGGCTGTTAAAACCCTTAGCGAACAGATTGCAGGAGGTTACAGTGTTCTCGGTGAAGTTGATCATCCGGATGGCCTTACAGTCAATTTGGACCGTGTATCCCACATGATTACAGAGGTGTGGATGGATGGTCCAAATGGCTACGGCAAACTAAAAATTCTACCTACCCCAATGGGAGGATTAGTTCGAACAATGTTAGAAAATGGTGTAAAGCTAGGCGTAAGCTCAAGAGGCTCAGGAAACGTATCAGAAGACGGCAGTGGTAATGTAAGTGATTTTGAAATTATCACAGTTGATGTCGTAGCTCAACCTTCCGCACCTGGAGCATACCCAACACCAATATACGAACATTTGATGAATAATAAAGGCGGTTACAAGGCACTAGAAATAGCAAAAGATAAAAAGGCACAAAAACACTTAAAAGAATCGCTGGTTAATATAATCAGCAGACTCCAATAACAGGAGATACAAGAATGTTGGAAGCTCTAAAAACACTATTAGAAAACGATGTAGTTTCTGAAAGTGTCAAGCAAGAAATTGAAGAGGCATGGAACGCAAAGGTTAAAGAAAACCGACAGGAAGTAACCGCTATGCTTCGAGAAGAATTTGCCCAAAAGTACGAGCATGATAAAACTGTGATGGTAGAAGCTATTGACAACATGGTTAATGAGCGACTAGAAGAAGAAATGGCAGAGCTAGCAGAAGATAGGCGACAACTTATTGATGCTAAAGCAAAGTATGTCAAAGGACTTCACTCACAAGGCACTGTACTTAAATCCTTTGTAAATGAGATGTTGAAGCAGGAAGTTACTGAACTACACTCAGATCAAAGGGAAATGGCAAAAAAGTTCCGTATGCTGGAAGAATTTGTTGTTGACTCACTAGCAAAAGAAATTACAGAGTTCCAAGTTGATAAGAAAGACTTGGCGGAGACAAAAGTTAGATTGGTACGTGAAGCCAAAACACAATATGGCAAGCTGAAAGCTAACTTCGTAAAGAAAAGCGCATCTAAAGTATCTACAATGGTTGAACGAGTTCTGTCAAAAGAAATTGGACAACTTCGCGAAGATATTGAAACGGCACGCAAAAATGATTTTGGACGCAGATTGTTTGAAGCTTTCTCAACTGAGTATATGAATAGTTACTTGAATGAGAAGAGCGAAACTTCAAAACTTATGAGGATAGTAGCTCTCAAAGACAAGCAACTTGACGAAGCTCGAGTAAAGATGAGTAAAGCAACACAAATGATTAGCAAACGCAATCAAGATTTGAAGAAAATTACAGAAAGTGTAAGTCGAAAAGAAATTATCGCCGAATTGGTTGACCCACTAAACAAATCACAAAAGACTATTATGGTGGACTTGTTAGAAAGTGTTCAAACTGATCGACTAAAATCTTCCTTCGACAAATACCTACCGACTGTATTGAATGAAGACTCAAAACCAAAAACTAAAAAGGCAACGTTAACAGAAGGCAAAGAAATAACAGGCAACAAGAAAGTAAAAGACGAAACACAACAAACAGGTGCAAGGGATAATGTCATCGACATTCGCAGACTTGCAGGACTTAATTAAGGAGAAATTAAATGTCAGAATTGTTAGAAAGTCGCTGGCAGGATACCAAAGGAGCACTTCTTGAAGGCTTGCAAGGTATTAAGAAAAGCGTAATGGCAACTACACTTGAGAACACACGAAAGCATCTTATTGAGAGTGCTTCCGCTGGAACAACCTCAGCTGGTAATATTGCCACATTGAACCGTGTAATTCTTCCCGTTATTCGAAGAGTTATGCCTACCGTTATTGCTAACGAAATTATTGGTGTTCAACCTCTTACCGGCCCGGTAGGACAGATTCATACATTGCGTGTACGTTATGCAGATACATACGATAACGTAACAGCAGGTGAAGAAGCATTGACACCATGGAAAATTGCTACTTCCTACTCCGGTGGTGGAACTGATCCTGATGGAAAGCCACTCCCAACAGCGTCAATGGAAGGTATCGCTGGACGCAAGATGTCAATTCAAATCTTGAAGCAAACAGTTGAAGCAAAGACACGAAAGCTAAGTGCTCGTTGGACCTTTGAAGCAGCTCAAGATGCTCAAGCTATGCACGGAATTGATGTTGAAGCAGAAATAATGGCTGCTCTTGCACAAGAAATTACAGTTGAAATTGATCAAGAAGTTCTTCAAAGTTTGAAGGTTCTTGGCGGATCACCTTTGTTTGAATTCGATCAAACAATGACTTCAGGCGATGCTACATTCGTTGGTGACGAGCATGCCGCTTTGGCAGTATTGATTAACCGTGCTGCTAACGTAATCGCTCAGCGAACACGACGTGGTGCTGCTAACTGGGCCGTTGTAAGTCCTCTTACACTTACAATCCTACAGAGCGCAACTACAAGTGCATTCGCTCGCACAACAGAAGGAACATTTGAAGCTCCAACTAACACCAAGTTTGTAGGAACTTTGAATAACTCCATGAAGATTTATGTAGATACATATGCTCGTGACGATGCTCCTGTATTGATCGGATACAAAGGTACATCTGAAAGCGATGCTCCTGCATTCTACTGTCCATACATTCCATTGATGAGTTCAGGCGTTGTGCTTGATCCAGCTACCTTCGAGCCAGTCGTTTCGTTTATGACACGATACGGATACGTAGAGCTGACAAACACTGCATCATCTCTTGGTAATGCTGCTGATTACTTAGGAAAAATTGGTATTAAGGATAGTACCATTTCCTTTATGTAATACTGCAAAGTCGATAAATAAAATTAGGAGTCAATTATTGGCTCCTTTTTTTATGGACTGCAATAATGTCTCACCTTTCTAAAGTACTCATACCCTTATTACTTGTATCCTGCGCCCCATTGAGCGAAGATGAAATCCTAACTGTGGATGATGTGATACGAGAAGGCACACCAGGCGTATTCAAAGACTCAGAAGTAGCTGGCGTAGATTACCAAACCTCCTCAGGACTTGGTGGTATTACAGATGAACAAGGTAGATTTTGGTATAATCCGGGCGACACTGTATCCTTTCAGCTAGGTAATATTGACTTAGGCACTACAACAGCCGGTCCTACCCTAACACCAGTAGAGGTAATGGGCGCTTCTGGTACAGCAGATAACAAAGTAATCAACCTATCTAGACTATTACAGACACTAGATGCTGACGGAGATCCGTCAAATGGCATCACAATCGCATCAAACACAAGAGAAAAACTAAAGTATGAGTCTGTAGAGTTTGACGTACCTGTAGATTCGTTTGCTGAAGAAGCAGCCGTTGTAACTGCAACTGTAGGAAAGACAATGGTTACAGCAGAAGACGCACTGGATCACCTACATCAAACCCTATCATCAGAAGGATTGGCAGAGCATATTGCTGACAACGAAGAGCTAAAAGTTCTTTCTACTACGCTACAAGAGTATGGCAAAGAGGAAGAAGAACCTAAAGAAGAACCTCCTCCAGTAATTCCTATTGTAACTGTAACTATATCTGGGGATAACATCAAAGAAGCAAATCAAGACAATGTAACTGTAACCGCAACCTTGTCAGAAGTTACAACTGTAGATGTAAGAGTTACACTAAAAGTTACAGGAACAGCTGCAGCAGGAGAAGACTACTCAATATCCTCAAGCTGGATTGACATTTTAGCTGGCGGAACAAGTAATTATATTACTATAATCGCAATTGACGATAATGTTAATGATTCTAATGGTAATGAGAACATATTGATAAATATTGATAACATTACTAATGGAACTAGTAGCTATACAAATGAAGAATTAAAGGTTAATATAGTTGACGATGATAACGGGAATGACAATAATAATGGAAATAATGATGATAATGACGATAGTGATGCTAGCAATGGCAATGGGAACTCTAATGGTAATGGCAATGGGAACGAAAACAACAATGGCAACAATAAAGGCAACAAGTAATGGCATACTCAACAGGCGTAATTGATCACTACGACAACCCACGCAACGTCGGATCTCTAGACAAAACCGCACCTAATGTAGGCACAGGCCTAGTAGGAGCACCGGAGTGCGGAGATGTGATGAAGCTACAAATACAAGTTGAAGACGGAAAAATAACTGACGCAAAGTTCAAAACCTTTGGATGTGGATCTGCGATTGCATCCTCAAGCCTAGCTACAGAATGGATTAAAGGTAAGACAGTGGACGAGGCGTTGGAAATCAAAAACACACACATAGTTGACGAACTCTCTCTACCTCCAGTAAAAATTCATTGCTCTGTACTGGCAGAAGACGCCATCAAACAAGCAATAGACGACTATAGAAGAAAGCAATGCACTGAAAATGGAACAACCTGATCCTCTACCCGAATGGAACCTAGACGAAAATGACACAATTGGTATGACTCAGTACCGCTACAAAGACTTGCCTAACTGGGCAAAACAACAACTCAAACCTCAACCTCACAAAAAAACAAAATAATCATTTCTAATATACGGCTAAATACAGTAACACATTATGACTCATTATGGTGATGAGTCATAATATCTATATTAGGAGAAAAAAATGTCAGGCCCACTAGGCGTATCAAAGCTAGCAGACAACCCAATCAAATGTCAATTCCACAATGGACAAGAGAGCGTTCAAGGATGGATCATTCGAAAGATTGGGAATCGTAAATTTAGATGTCAAGACGCTAACGGAAATCGAGCAGTATGCCATCTAGTCCAAAATGAAGTTCGACAAATGAGCTCACTAACAGAAGGACAGATGATTATTAATGTCAAACTAAAAGACGGATCACTAGTACAAGTTGGCACACTCAAAAATAAAGTAATGACTATTGTTTCCTCTGACCCAAAACTCCACGGAACTCGACAACCTTGGAGCTTTGATACTAATCCAGGATTTACAGCACCAAACGCAAAAGCTGAACCAAAGCCAGCACCAGCGGCTAAAAAAGAAGAGAAAACAATGTTTGAGCAAATCAAAGAAAAGGTTACAAGATCATCTGAAGAGTCTGAGCCTGTAAAAATGGAAGCACAAGTAGAAGAAGATAAGCTCTAATAAATATTATATTAGGGAGGAAGTCTCCCTATTATAGGACCAAATATGTCAAAAGTATTAAATGTAGAAAACGGTAATTACATTGTTAAGGTTGAACCTGGTGAACATATTATTCTAGATACATCTAGAGGACAAGTCAATACGGATAACGAGCTTATTGGTAAAGTTATTATCAATGGACAGTTAGAAGTAAAAGGTAAAACTACTACAATCAACTCAACAGATTTAGATATTAATGATAATATCATTGTGCTAAACAAATACAAAGATGGATCAGGAATTAGCACAGTTCTTGAAGGACAATCAGGTATTGAGATTGATAGAGGGTTCAACGGATCTCGAGTAAGAATGGTTTGGGATGAAGCTATTGCTTGGGAAATGGGAGGCGATAAAGGACAAGGAACTTTTAGATTTGAGGATCTTGGATATGGTACGCTACCAATTTATATCAATGGTATTAAATCGCCTGGAACACTTTTTATCGATGTTGGTAACGAAGTTATCAGTGTTACTAATAGCATTGATTATGAACGAAAGTGTTTCAATTACGTGGGTGCTGATATTGTTGATAATGGCAATGACGCCATTCTTGATGATGATAATATTCCTAATGTTCGTGCTCTAGTAGATTATATGTATTATGCCTTTGCTAATATTGGCACAGGTAGTATTATTTCTACTTACGATACTTCAGTCATTGCGTATGATTTTGACTTTGATGGCGATCCAAGCAGAGTTGAAGTTACTGTAGATGGTGATCTTAAAATGACATTTGACAACGATCACATTACTACAAGAGGATTGCAATTTACTGAAAATAATATTCACCCTGCTATGGCAGGAGGCAATTTAGAACTAACTGCCATAAACGGTGGTGTAGTTGTAGTGGATCACGTTATAGAAATACAAGAAATAGTACCTGGTAATACACCAACAAGACCCACAGAAGGTGTAAGATTATATACCTCAGAGGAAGGACCAGGTGACACAGGAATATACTACGTGAACAGACATGAAACAAGAGATGAGATTATAAGCAGGAATCGTTCACTGATTTTTAGTATGCTTTTTTAAGGATAAAATATGGCGGTTAAGAGTGTTAGATTAAGAAATGAGAATTTGGAATTATTAGTTGCACAACCAGGACAAACTCTGGCAGTTACAACTATTACGGTATGTAATAATAACTCAACTGAAAGTTCAAGTTTTGATTTGCATATTGTTGGAGCAGGCGATCCAGTTAGTGCTGGGCAAAATGATCCAAATGCTACCAAAGTTATCAATAATCTTACTTTAGCTCCTGAAGAAACTTTTACATTTGATACGGAAAAGATTGTATTAGGTGAAGGTGATAAAGTTGTTTTATTTTCTCAACCCGGCGTACTAGACGACCCTAGTTTAGTTCCTGGTAACCAGATGTTAACAGATTTAGGTGTGATGATAAGCTATTTGGAAGTATAATGAGACTAATCAAAAATCAAACAACAAATGCTCGTGTTATTACAGGTAAAGGATTGAAGTATGATCCATTAACCCAAATCACCTCATTTGATGGAACTGTAATGCTTGTACCAAGAGGCACTACAGCAGAGCGTCCAATAGGTGTTGAAGGATACGTTCGTTATAATACAGACTTAATGAACTTTGAGTTCTTCCAAGATGGTGTATGGAGGCTAAACGGATATGATCAACCAACTTTTATCACCAACGAAGTATTCTATAGTGGATTTGATAAACAAGATGTAATGTTTGGACCACTAACTGATATACTTGATGATGGCGATAACGAACTAGATCCAAACAATACATTGGTGTTTGTCGATCAAAGATTCTTTACACCAAATCAAGATTATACTTTTATTAGCAATCCAACAGAAGTAGGAATAGGCGAAGAAGTCTCTGCTAATAGAATTGTAAAAGGTGTTGAATATCAGATTATTCAAACTGGTAATACAGACTTTACAGTATTAGGATCTGGAAACTCAGATGAAGAGACAATATTTGTAGCTAACTATACAACTACTGTTACGACAACAGCACAAGTACCTAACCCAACACCAGGCATGGTAGGCTATAACTTTGGGTACTCGGCAGATGTTGCTAACGGTATTAGCATTATAGGCGCCCCTAAAGAAGCATCAGCATCGGGTGAAGCAAGTGCTGGATCTGCATATCTATATGACTCAACAGGAACACAAATACAAAAAATAGTCAATCCAAGAGCAGTGGGTGATGCACAAGACGATCACTTTGGAGCTAGCGTAGCAATAAACAGTAATTGGGTTGCTATTGGATCTTGGAGAGATGATGATGCAGTAGCTACGGGGAACAAATCAGGTAGAGCATATGTTTATAGCCTCACAGCAATGACAGGAGCCCCGACTAACACTCTTACTAATCCAGATATATCCATTGGAGATGCTGAGGATTGGTTTGGGTATAGTGTAGCTCTATCAGAAACTCATTTAGTAGTAGGCGCTCCTAAAGCAGACCCTACTGGCAAAGCATACATATATGATTTGGCAGACTTGTCAAAACCGCGTTGGATATTAGAAAATCCAGTAGCAACAGGACAAGACTTTGGTGATGTGGTATCTATAAATGATGTATATGTTATGGTAGGAACACATACACAAGATGCAGTATATGTATTTGAAGTTGCTACTGGCGATCACTTATTTACAATTAACAACCCAAATAATAATAACACAGATATGTTTGGTTTGTCAATGGATATGTCAAATGAATTTGCCATTATTGGTGCTCCAAATTATGAGACACCTACTGGAGCTGGATCAGGTAGGATTTATATTTATGATATCAAAGGACATAGGCCTAATGTTCCAATATACGAGATAGTAAATCCAAATGCATATGTGCCAGACGCAAACGACTTTTTTGGTTATAAGGTTGCAGTTTCAGATTATTTCTTTATGGCATCAGCTCATCAAGAAGATATTGCTGGCATAACTGATACTGGACGAGTTTATGTATTTGACACAGCAGATGGTGAACGAATTAATGATATTCTAAATCCAAATGTAATAGGTAGCGGAGATAATGATAGATATGGATCCTCATTGGCTGCTGATGGCGAGTTTGCTATTGTAGGCGCATATGAAGAAGATGATATATTAGGAGGCAACGGTAGTGGAGCATTTTACATTCACGAAATTACTGGCAAAGGTAGAGGTAACGGACTTGTAAGAAGAACAGGTACCTTTATACAATTTGCTGAACCACTTAATACAGCCGCAGTTACCAAAATAAGAAATCCTGATGGAACAATAAAGATAGACTTTGACTTTGATGTCAATAACTTGAGAATTACACTGATATATCTAAATCAGAAAACAGTTACTGGAATTATATAAGAGGAATGATGAATGGCAAAAAATAAATGGTCGGTATCTTTAGATAATGACAATCACTTAAAATTCGCTTATGGAGATCAGTCTTCCGTAACATTATCTGAAACAGGCGAGGTTATAAATTCATTCTCTACAATGGAACCTATAAATGCTATTGAGCATTTATATGACATTCCTAATAGAGATGACGCAAAAGTAACTCCTTTATTATTGTTACAATCTCAAGGTGACGAAACATTTAGATTTGTTCCTACCTCTTCGCTCAATATGCAATTAGATGAATTAGTTGATATTGATTTTTCTAATGCTGCTATCACAGACACTGTATTGATTAGTGATGGTGACGGAACTTATAGTTTTAGAGATACATTATTTTCTCATCTAAAAGATATAGATCATACAACAGCAGGTAACAACGGATTTGTTCTAACAGATGTTGGAACAGGTATATGGGAATGGCAACAACCAGAACTAAAAAAATTATTTGATGTAAGCCTTGAAGCACAGGATATACTAAAAGAAAATGATCCAACAGACACTCCAGGACTTGTTCTAACTACAGATGGAGTAGGCGGATTCAATTTCCAAATACCAACAGCAGACTTCAATAACCTTACTAGCATTGTATGGGGAGCCTCACCAGATCCAACAGTTACACCTGGACTTGTGCTTACAACTATTGGCAGCGGGTTATATCAATTCCAAGTTCCTACTTCAGAATTTACTAACTTAACAGGGATTGATTGGTACACAAACGATCCTCTTACAACAGCAGGAAAAGTTTTAACATCAGGGCCTAACCCAAATGAATTTACTTGGCAAACACCCTCAAGTGATTTGAAAGACATAACAGGACTTGATTGGATTACTAATGATCCTTATACATTCTCAGGATTACATTTATCATCTTATATTGATCCTAATACTGGCGCACACTCATTTCGATGGTCCTTTGCTGACTTTAACGACTTATATAATATAGATTTTGTTACAAATGATCCGCACAATATTGACGGATTAGTAATGACATCTAACGGTGATGAAACTTATAATTGGAGAGTTCCTACTGTTGATTTTGCCCCTACTGGCATCAACTTAATTGACTGGGCTACTACAAATCCATACGCAACAGACGGAGTTCATCTAACATCACACATTGATTCTACAACAGGAGTTCAATCATTCCGTTGGGAATATGCAGACTTCAATCAAGTTACTAGCATAGATTTTGCTACTAACACTCCACAGTCAATGCCAGGGTTAGTGCTAACTTCCAAAGGCGGTAGCGAGTATGATTGGCAACGAGCAACTGTAGATTTTTCACCTACAGGAACTATCACAAACATTGATTGGTCCACAAGTATTGGTCCTGATTTAGTGCTAACTAGCACAGGAACAAACTACGAATGGAAAGCAGTACAAAGACGCTTGGAAGTATTAGAAGATGTAAATGTAGATGCTACAACATTCAGAACACCAAATCTAATTCTAAAAACAACCGCAGCAGGTATATGCGAATTTGTAGAGCCTATTGAGACTGTAAGAGGACTATTAGATGTTGTACAAACACCAACTGCACTAGATCCTATTACTACACAAGGACTAGTTCTTACAAGTTTAGGAATGGGTTCAGATCAATATGAATTCCAACTTCCTAACATACTTACAGATTATATTGTAGGCTGGAACCCAGTCAATGATAATGCTATAGGAGCAGTATTAACTGTCACAGGCGCAGGTAACTTCCAATTTGAAATGCCATCTGTAGCTAGACTAGACGATGTAAATGTAGGCAATGCTGTAACACCAAACACTGTATTAATGAGTGATACAGCGGGTAATTATACATTTGAAAATATAAACTTCAATCATTTATTGAATATTGATTATGCTAACAGCACACAAAATAATTGGAGTTTGGCAAGCGACGGAGACGGAACTTATAGCTTTAAACAGCCACTTCTAAAAACTACAGAAGATGTTGATACACTAACTAATGATCCACGTAACGTAGATGATTTAGTTATGACATCACGTGGCGATGGCACATTTGGATTCAAAAGACTAGACTTTGATTCATTTGCTTCAGTAACAACTACAGGCGCTGGTGCTGGCTATATAATGATTACAGACGGTAGTGATAACTTCTCATTTATACAACCTTTGATGAGAACATTACAGGATGTTACAAATGGAACAACTGCTGGCAGCGAGATAAATTGGGTACTAGCAAGTAACGGTAATGGCACTTTTAGCTTTAAAGATATTGCTAACAACTTGTTCAACAGACGATGGGAAGACTTTGATTATGACACTACAGTTCATCCTGTAACAGGCACAACTTATGCCCCAACTACTACACCTAATCTAGTATTTGTAACAGACGGAGATGAAACATATAGCTTCAAGTTTCCTACTTTAGACTTTTTAGTTGATATAGATGACACAACTAATAATCCTAAAACAACAGAGAACCTTGTGCTAACAAGCACTGGAACAAATGGAACTTATATGTTCAAAGAGGCTGAGCCACGCATTCAAAACCTGCGTAACTTAGACGCTTCAACAAATAATCCAGACATTGTTCCTAATTTGGTATTGACAAGTAAGGGTGACGGAACATATCATTTTAGCACATTCAACGAGTTCAATAACTTACCAGACGTAGATACAATTACTAATGATCCAAAGACTACTGCTAATAAGATTATGATATCTACAGGCACTGGTAACGCAACAGATCCTTATTATAAATTTGTAGATCAAGAACTTGAATACGCAACTGATGTAGATTTTACAGACGCAACCAACGCTGACTATGTTCTAACAAGCCGAGGCGGAGGTGCGTATAATTTTGTAGAACCAAACACTCTTATTACAAAAACACTTGTTGGGCTAACTGATATTGACTTTACACCTGATGGTATTGATGACTATCAAACTGTAATGGGTCTTGTATTAACTACTGATGGAATGGGTGGATTCAACTTTAGAAATCCATCAGATTGGATGACTAGACTTGATAATATGTATGATGTCAATACTACTGTAACACAATCCGTTGGAACTACTGTCAAAGCAGATAGGACATACGCAGACCCAATCAATCCATTACTACCGCCTTCATCGACAGCCATACCAGGATTAATGTTAGTGTCAAATGGCGATGCAACTTATGATTTTATCTATCCTGAGTTGAGACTAATGGTAGATTTAGATACTGTAACAAATGATCCTTTGACTACTGAAGGACTGTTTTTATTGAGCGATGGAAATGGTGAATTTAACTTTGGGTCATCTATTCCAGGATCACTTACAGTAGGAGATTTGCAAATAGCGGTAACAGCAAATAATGAAATAGATACACTTAGCATGGATCTCATACTTGACTCAGCTACAGGGCAAACTATTGTAGATGATGACTTGAGTGTGTCTGGTAGTGTAGTAGTTGGTGGAGATTTAACAGTACAAGGCACAACTACAACAGTCAATTCAACTACTGTTACTATTGACGATCCAATATTTACATTGGGCGGAGACGAGCCACAAACAGTGGCGGATACAATGGATCGCGGTATTGAATATCAATGGCACGATGGCACAGATCCAAAGCTAGGATTTTTTGGTTGGGACAAATCAGCACAAGCATTTACCTTTATCCCAGATGCCACCAATATAGCTGAAGAATTTAGTGGATTACCAGGTGATATTATAGTAAATGATATTGATGCTACAAATATTGACGCTACAGAAATGATTACAACAAAAGACATTCAAATAGCTGAAACAGGAACGCTAAGAGAATTACCTATAGCGACAGAAGAATTTGCCCTAGTGATGGCGATTGCACTTGGTTGATAAATAATAGTAGAGATAAGGATTATAAATGGCAAATAATTTCAAGAATGCAGGCACAAACGGAATATCAACTGATCCATCTAACCCAACAGTATTATATACTGCCAATAACGGAACGCCTGTAAATTCAATCTTATTAGAATTAGATATTGCTAACGTAGGTACAAACATTGCGAATGTTACTGTATTGCTAAATGATGTTAGCGCAGGTACCCAATATCATATTGTAAAAGATGCAGAAGTTCCAGTAAAAGGAACCCTAAAGATTATTTCAGGACAAAAAATAGTATTGAATCTTGGAGATGAAATACATCTATACTCAAACTTTGCAACATTAGATGCACTAGCATCTATACTTGAGGATGTAGCATGATCCGAGAAGAAACTAATCTAGAGTATATTGGAACTTTTGGTAACGATGATATAGATTATATAGATTTAGCTAACAACAATTGGCTTATATCATTGACAGTATTTCCATTTTATAGAACTGACGGAGCATTTAGCCCAATATGTTTAAATAGAGCTGGTAACGTACCATTTACAAACTGGGATGGCAGCGAAACAGAAGTTAAGGTGAATTAAATATGGCACAAGTTGAATTAGTAAAAGCAATTAAAACGTCTGGAATAGTAACTGCCTTAGGCGAACTAGCACCAGGTGATTTTTTCTTATTGCGAGGAGATGCAGGAGAAGGAGGCGGTTTTTATGTCAATAACTCAGCTAACTCATTCTCAACACAAATAGTTGGAGCAGAAGTAGCATCAAATATTAAGCTAACGCTACCACCTACAGTAGGTAATCCAGGAGAAGTATTACAAACAGACGGAGCAGGTGTATTAACATTTACATCAAGCCCATCTATTTCTTCTCTTACTATTAGTGGAGACTTAGCAGTAGGCGGCAATTTTGATTTGACAGGAAATATTACTATTGGCGGAAATTCCAATGCTGGTGATGCTGCTACAGATACATTGACTATTGCTGCTGACATTACATCAAATATTATTCCAGATGTAGATGATACATATGATCTTGGAAGCACAACACAACAATGGAAAGATCTCTACATCAACGGAAAAGCAACTATTGATACTTTACAGATTGATGAAAATTCTACTTTGCTAGGAACACTATCAGTTGCAGGAGCTACTACACTAAGCTCAACATTAGGTGTTACTTCAAACACTACTATAGGCGGAACTTTAGGAGTTTCTGGAGCTACTACACTAAGCTCAACATTAGGTGTTACGGGAGCTACTACATTAGGAAATACTCTTAGTGTTACAGGAGCTACTAATATAAACAACAATTTGTCTGTTTCTGGAACTGCTGGTATTACAGGCGCTACGCAAATAGACGGTGCTTTGACAGTCTTAAGTGCTAGTAATTTAGTCACTACTACAGTGACAGGCGGTTTTAATGTAGTAGGTAATAGTGGTTTAGACGGAACGCTTACTGTAACCGGAGATACTACATTAGGAGCTCAACTAGCGGTAGTAGGACAATCAACATTCCTTGGAACATTTATAGCAGCAGGAGCAGAAAACTATCTTGGCAATAATTCAGATGATAGAGTAGCAATATATGGTCTCGTAAACTCTGATATTGTGCCAGACACAGATTTAGCTCGATCTTTAGGATCTCCATCTACTTATTGGCAGTATGCTTATATTGGTGGATTACTTTCTCAAAATACAGCAGTTGGCAATATCCAAACTGCTGTAACAACTAGCAACACTATTGATACTGACGCTGGCAATTTAATAATAGATTCAGCTGGGGGAACAGTACAAATAAATGACAATATCGAAATACAAGGTTCAGCTAAAATTACTGACACAGTATATTTGGGCAACTGGACTATTCAAACAAACGCCAGTAATGATATATTATTCTCTATTGGCGGAACTGTAATGTTTAAAATGGATTCTACTGGTGTCTTCCAGAGCGGAACCGATGTAACTATATAATAAGGAGTATATAAATGGCAGTTTCATTAAATCAATTAAATACCGACTATGAAAAAAGCCTAGCCGCTTTTGGAATGGAAACAACAGGCGCCAACAGAGGAACTTTTGCTGGCGGATCATCAACAGTAACAGGCACACATCTTGGAACAAATGTTCCTTTGATGACGGGTCTTTCCAACATGGATACAAGTGTTGAAAATATTAAAGTTGATTCAGTATCACAAACCAGAGCTACTGGACAAACTATTGCTTCACCACTAACATTAAGCAATACTTTGACTGTGGCTCAACCTTCAACCTTCAGCAGTAATCTAACGGTTATTGGTAATTTGATTGTAGGCGGTACAACTACAACTGTCAATTCACAACAAGTTACAATTGACGACCCAGTTATGACACTAGGTGGTGATATAGCTCCTACTACAAACGACGGATTAGATCGCGGTATTGAATACCGATGGCATGATGGAGCTGGTGCAAAAATTGGTTATTTTGGCTTTAGCCGAGCCGATAATGCTTTTACATTTATTCCTGACGCTACGAACACTAGCGAATCATTTAGCGGAATGAAAGGCAACATTGTAGTAAATGATGGAACATTCAATACTGTAACAGCAAATTCTTTTGTTGGACCAGTTGGTGGCAATGCTGATACTGCTACTCAACTAGAAAATTCTTTGACTGTAAATTTTATTGGCACATATGCTACAGGTTCAACAGGTGCTTTTACTGGTAACGAAGGAAGCATTGATGTAACACTAACAGCTCTGCAAGCTGACAAATGGACTAATCCTATTACTGTTACATATATTGACGACGAAGCTAATTTAGGTGATGTTGTTGGATCAGTAGGATTCGATGGCACAGCCAATAAGCCAGATATCAAACTAAATGTCAAAAGAGCAGAGAAATGGAAAACTGCTAGAACTATTACATTAGGTGGAGACACTACAGGTAGCGTAACATTGGACGGTACTGCTGATGTAAATCTTGCAGTAACTGTAACAGAACTTCCTAACAAGGCTAACATCAGTGGAGATAATACGCAAGATTTTGCAACTAAAACTTTGTCAGTTGGTGCTGGCGGTTGGGCTATGGAACAAGATGTTGATGGGAATGTAGTTATTAAGCATGGAACTTCTACGCTTTTCAAGATTACAACAGCAGGTAATGTTCTAGCAGCTGGCGACATTTCTGCACAGGAAACTTTATAAAAGGATTATAAATGGCAATTTCACTAAGTTCAGTCAGTAACCAGCTGGCCCTTACTAATTCAAGTATAGGAATTGATCCAAGCTCAGGCTCAATTAATGTATCTGGATCACCTGGGACAATTTCTAGCGGAGATTCAGTAGTTCAAAGTTTGGAGAAACTAGATACTGCTATACAAAATTTAAATTCAGTTGATGCCGGCTTGTCTATGAATAAAGCTGACAAATCAGGAAGTGATTTTTATGGACCAATTGGTATTCAAGCATCTTTTATAAGCTCAACCAAATGGACATTTTCAGTAAATGCCAGTAATCAACTGATTTTTAACTATAATGGAACTGATGTAGCAACTGTTAATACAGACGGAACCTCATCGTTTGGTGGATCTACAGCAGTAGTATTACAAACTACTGGAACATTTGATATGTCTGCAGGAACTAATTTCAAATGCACTCCTGCAGGAGCTATAACTATAGGCTTTTCAAATTTAGTAAATGGACAATCTGGATCTATATATTTTGATAACAGTGGAGGGCACGGAGTTACACAAGGAACTAATGTAAAAATATCAGCCAACGATTTATCAGCAATCAATGGAAACGCTGGTATTTATTGGTTAGCATATTTTACTGATGGAACTGATGTGCTTGTAGCCTCTTCAGGATCCTTAACATGAGCTTTCCGCTGATAAGCCAAACAAATAAAACACCACCTGTTGCAATAACTATGCCAACAGGTAGTTCTCTTGGGACTAATCAGTTTTTAAAATTTCCAAGATCAACAGGCGGTTCATTTGCTAATAATTTAGGAAGCTCTTTTGTTTTATCAATGTGGGTCAATATACCTGACTTTACAGAAAATAGAGCAATTGCAGGAGCAGCATATCAAGGCAGTGCTGCTCGATCATCTGCTCTTATGATAAGAAGCGATGGCTCTCTACATTATTGGCAACACAATAATGATTCAGGATATAATATAGACCTATCTACTGCGTCAGGTATGGTAGCAGGGCAATGGTATCATATACAAGTTAATCATTATAGAAATTCAGCTGATATAACAGATCAAACAGTCACTATCTATCGAGACGGTGTAGCAATAATTGGACCTGTAACCGCTTGGACTTCCTTATTCTCAAATCAGCACACTTATCAAGCATTTAATGCAAATACTTCATCAACAGGCGAACAAATTACGCATACTATTGGAGCTTATATAGGAAATAATGCTGGCTCAATGACACCATACAGTGGAGGAATGAATTTTTGGCGCTGCTATATGATTGATGGCGATCAAGGCGATTTCCCAAATCCAAGTAGCTTTATAAGCACAGACTCAAATGGAAATATTGGCGCAATACCATACACGGGTGGATTTGGCACTAACGGTTACTTTTTAGAAATAGATGGCCCAGTATCAGTCACAGAATTTGATTTATCTGGGAATGGGATAGTTTGGGAGGCGGCTAGTTTCTAATAATATCCTTCGATACGATTTCTATATAAAGATAAATACTTTTATAGAATTATGACGAAGGATATACCATAATGGCAACCGTAATAAAACTAAAATCTTCTTCAACTCCTGGAGCAGTCCCTGCTCCATCTTCGTTACAAACAGGCGAAGTAGCCTTAAACTTAGCCGATGGCAAAATTTTTGTAAAAGATACATTAAATAATATCAAGACAGTAGCATCCGGAACCATCGAAGGTTTGGCTGATGTAGATTTTTCTACTGCGCCTACTAATAATCAACTTTTAAGTTTTGATGGCGCAACTAGCAAATGGGTTCCTATCACTTCAGGCTCTGCTATAGGATCAACAGATGATCTAGCAGAAGGAACAACAAATCTTTATTATACAACAGCTAGAGCTAACACAGATTTTGACGCAAGGCTTACCACTAAAACAACTGACAATGTATCCGAAGGTTCAACAAATCTGTATTATACTACAGCAAGGACCAATACAGATTTTGATACAAGACTCGCTACTAAATCAACTGACGATGTAGCTGAAGGCTCATCAAATCTTTATTATACAGATGCTAGAGCTGATGGAAGAATTAGCGCAGCAATCCTTACAGATATTGGCAATGTAAATGTTCCTGGATCAACTACCGCTGGAAATATGATGGTAGTAAATGGAACAGGAGATGGATATACTTGGGTCCCACAAAAGAAAGTATTAGATGATCTTAATAACGTAAATGCAGGATCACCAACAGATGGACAATTTTTACAATGGGATAACTCTACTAATAAATGGATACCAGGATCAAAAGAACCAACAGCACTTTCATACACTGCAGGCACAACTACTTTATCATATAGTGATGAAAACGGAAATACTACTAACATAGATTTGTCAGGATTATTAGATGAAGATTCTCGCTCAATAGCCTCAGGAACATTAGACTCAGGCACAGGCATTGTTACATTTACTAGAGACGATGGAACTACTTTTACAATGGATTTGTCAGCTTTATTAGATGATACTAATTTAGTTACATCCGTTGCTGGAAAAACAGGCGTTGTCACATTAGATACTTCAAATGTAACTGAACATACTTCTAATTTATATTACACTAACGGAAGGTTTGATTCTAGATTCAATACCAAAACAACAGATAATCTAACTGAAGGATCTACAAATCTTTATTATACAGATGCTAGAGTTGATGCTCGCATTCCTACAAATGTTAGCACCTTTACAAATGACTCTAATTATTTGACTAGCGTAGCGTCTCTTACAGATATTGGCGATGTAGCTATTGCAGGATCAACTAATGCTGGAAATCAACTAGTAGTACACTCTTCAGGAACAGGTTATGTTTGGGTTCCACAAAAGAAACTATTAGTCGATCTTAATGACATAGATGCAGGATCACCAAGTGACGGACAAGCACTAGTATATGATTCTGGTACTTCAAAATGGATACCAGGCAACGGAGGTATTGCACTAACTAATTTATCTGTAACCCAAAATAGCGCATCTGGTACAGGAACATTGGCATATGACAATTCAACAGGTGTCTTTACCTATACTCCTCCTGTCATTCCTACTGTATTGACTGATTTATCTATTATAGACGGTGCTGCTGGACAAGTATTAACAACTGATGGCGCAGGTACTTTTTCATTTACAACTGTATCTAGTGGTGGTGGTACCACCGTAGCACTTCTTACAGATATTGGTAATGTAAATGCACCAGGTTCACTTACTGCTGGAAATCAGATGATTGTAAATGGTGCAGGAACAGGATATACTTGGGTTCCACAAAAGAAAGTATTGGATGATCTTAACAATGTAGATGCAGGATCACCGAATACTGGCGATGTTCTTACATGGGATGGTTCTTCTAATAAATGGATTCCAGCTACTGTTTCAAGCGGAGGTGGTGGATCAACTACTTTAGCAGACTTAACAGATACAACCATAGGAACTCCAAGTGATGGACAAGCACTAGTATATGATTCTGGAACTTCAGCATGGGTACCAGGCACAGCAACAGGATATACAGATGCTCAAGCTGATGCTAGAATAGCTGCCGCTAGTATTGCTGATTTAAATGATGTATCTGGAACTACAACCGATGGAGATATCCTAACTTATAATGCTGCTACTAGCTCTTATGAATTTCAAGCAGGATTTAGTTTGACAGTACCAAGTGAATCTTCAGAAGCAATCAATGGAGAGATATTACAATGGGACTTTGCTAATAATGAATTTGTTATAAAAGATATGTATGATTTAGCAACATCACAAAGAATATCTAGAGAAGAAACGGCTACTCAGGTTATTTATAGGTTTAACTAATGACAGTAAAGTTGCATTTAGAAAAAACAAAAAACCCAACGAATGAATTTGCAATCGAAGACGATTATGCAATGGACTTGGGACTAGTTGTTGGAGTTCCATCGGGTGATTCAATTACAGGAAAGGATCGTGTTGTAATTGCTGACGCATACATGACTTCGGATATGACAAAGAAAGTTTATTTAAAAGATTTATTTTTTTCAGGACACCCAGCTATTGTAAAAAGATCCTACACAGAAATTGTGTTTGGTGGCGGATTTGGCGGAGGTGGTACTGGACGTCGTAGCACAGTTGAGCGATTAAGGTATGATGATATTATACCAACTATTGTTCATACAAACGATTTGAATAATGGAAAACACTATCTAGCAGGCACATCAGATGGAAGACAGGCTGTATTTGGGGGAGGAAGTGGTGCTGCTGATTTAATTCAAAAGCTAAAATTTGATGATAGCATACCTGCAGTTCAATTTACCAATAGATTATCAACAAATAAAAGAGGATTAGCAGGCGCTGCAAGTTTTGGAGAAGCACTATTTGGTGGCGGTGTAACAGATGTATCAGCAATTGATAAAGTTAAATTTGATGATTCTGCTATGGTAGTTATGACTAACGGACTTTCTGTAGGTAGACATTATTGTGCTGCAGGATCAGATAGGAATCAAATTTGTTTTGCTGGCGGTGTTAACTCTTCTGCAGGGCAATTATCAAGCATAGAAAGATTTAGATATGACGATGTTGTACCCTCTTATACACTATCTAATTCCTTAACTGTTCCTAGAAATAGATTATCTGGAGGATCAACAGAATTTGAAATGATATTTACTGGTGATAGTGATAGTGCAACTAATTCTCCACTATTTGAGAAAACAAGATTTGATGATTCTGTTTTTACATCAGTATTTGTAAATACCTATTCCCAAGCAGTTCATAGTGCTACTGCACAATCAAATGGTTTTGATGGATTATTGATAGCAGGAGGAAATTTACATTCAGGGGATACAACAGATACAGTTGAATCTGTAAAATTTGATGATAGTGCTCACGCAATACATACAAATTTACTATCAGAATCAAAATATGGATTAGCGAGCGCCCAAGGTTATTGATATGCCAAAAGATATTATTATAGTTGCCGATTCATTGGATGGAATAAGTGTTGGAGAACTAGCAGATTATGTATTCTGTTTAGATGGGCATGGTGCTGGCAATCAAGCAATTATGGTTGGAGGTTCTCTTACTAGCACTGATACTCCTACCGCTGACATAGAAAGAGCTAGATTTAACGATGATATGGCAACAGTTATTCACACCAATTCGTTAAACACTAGTAGAAAAGCACACGGCGGAGCATCAAATAACTATGATGCTGTAATGGGTGGCGGAGAAAATACAACATCTACCCATTTAAGTAGTGCTGAAAAAATGAGAATCGATGACTCTACGGTTGTAACAACAATGTCAACCAATATAGGATTAGGAATTAGACATCATCATGCAACAGGAAACAAATCTAATATATGGTTTATAGCTGGAGAAGGCACAACAGGATTATTAGCAACATCAAGAAGAATAGCATATGATGATACTGGATCAGTAGTAGTAGCATCAAATAGCCTAAACACTAATAGAAATCATGCTGCAGTTGCAGGAAATGGAGAATCAGCCATTATATTTGAAGGTGAGAATGCTTCAGGCAATGCAATCCCAAATAACGAAAAGGTTCTATTAGCAGACACTATTGCTGTAATGGTTATGGATAAAACACTTCCTACTAGAAGATCAAAAGGTGATGCTTGCTCAAACGGAAAAGAAGCAATTATTGTTGGCGGACAGAATCCTGGAACTGCTGCTGAATATGATACTGTAGAAAAACTTAGATTTGATGATCTTGTAGATACAATAACATTGACTACAACTGTTACAAATCCAGGATATTGGATGACAATGTCAACCAACAGTACAGAAGGATTGATTGCTGGAGGATTATCTAGTTTAAGAACTATAGGCACAGTAGTATTACAAAGAATTAAATTTGATGATTATGCTAATACTATACATAGTAATGATCTATCAAATTCAGTATATGATGCAGTGTCGGTTTCGGGATATTAAAATGAGGACTTTGAAATAATGTTAAAGGTAGCAGGTGAAAATTTAAAAAGTAACCTTACAAGAAGTAATGGTGAAGACTTAGCATTTGAGTATAATCTTTTATACTTTGATGTCTCAGAACAAAGAATTGGTGTAAAAACTGGAACTCCTCAAACTGACTTTGACGTTTTAGGCGAAGCGCAATCGTATGTCCAAAGTATCACCGAATCAACATATGCACACAAATGGAGCTTTCAACTAGATGCTAACGGAACAGTAAATGGAAAATTAGCTCTACACTATAACGGAACAAGACAATACTTGTTTGGTGATAACGGAACTTTTAACGCAGGTTATGTTTCTGTAGCACAAGATATCACAGCAATGAATAATGCTTACATAAACGGAAATGCTTTTGTAAGTAAAGGTGTTATTGGCGGCGATGTACAATTAGGGGTTACAAATCCAAACCAATTAGATACAGCCGTAGGAGATTTAACTGTTACAAGTGCTACAGGCAATGTAAATATAAAAGGCAACTTGTATGTCAATGGAGTTCAAATTGACAATAACGCAACTCATGTAGGCAACACACCTCCAGCTACAATGGTTGAAGGTGATATGTGGTTTAGCACAAACAATGCTAGACTCTATATTTACGCAGGCGGATCTTGGATCCAGCCAGGCTATTCTATGTCACATGGATTAGCTACTTCAATGGTCCCCCCAACAACCTCAGACGACAGATTGAAAACAAGAACAGGCAATTTAGGCAAAGTATTAGATAAAATATCAAAACTAACCACATTCAAATATACGCCTAACGCACTAGCTGAATCGCTAGGTGTAAAAAATAGAGGCGAAGAATATGGTATGAGTGCCCAACAAGTGCAAAAACAATTTCCTGAACTTGTAAGATTATCTGAAATGGATGAAGGCGCACATGGCGAGAGTCTTTCTGGACAAGATTATTTGACTGTAGATTATGCTAGAATGACTACAATACTTCTTCAAGCCGTAAAAGAATTAACCAAAAGAGTCGAAGAATTAGAAAAAGCTACAACTTAATACAATAGGTTGAATGCTATAAATAACATAAAGGAAACATTTATGCCAATATCATTTCCACAAGGTACAACAGTTGGTGAACTTTATACTGAAGGAGGAACTACTTGGAAGTGGAATGGAACTGGTTGGGCAACGGTAAGTGCGGATCAATTATTTGCCTCTGCTACAGCACCTGCAAATCCAATCGACGGCAATACTTGGTATGATATGAATACAGGCAAATTGTATTTTTATATGGGCGGAGCTTGGATACAAGCAAAAACGGCTGTTTCAATATAAGGAGAAATAAATGGCAATAGCATTCCCAGAAGCAACCACTGTAGGGCAAACATATACAGATGGAACTTCAACCTGGGTGTATAACGGAACTGGATGGGAATATTTAGACCCGTCAAAAACTTACTTTCAAGCTGATGCTCCAACAGTAGCAGTTGAGGGCCAACATTGGACTGATACTGATAATGGCAGGCTTTATACATATTTAGATGGGCAATGGATTAACGAAGGGTCAGTATTTACGACTGCATCAGCTGAAACTGATAAAGCTGTCGCAAAAAATGCTTGGGGAGTCAATCCTATTGGGCGACCAATGACATGGAGAGAATCAATAAGCCTGCACCTAAAATACTCAAAAGAAAATCCTAATGTTTATGGTGATGCACTTAGTGATCGATTTGGCTGGGGTGTTGGTATCACTGATTCATACTTTATAGTTGGAGCATATTGGGAAGAGGATGCTGGCGGAAATAAATCTGGTAAAGCATATATTTACGACACATCAACAGGAAATTTACTTTATACACTAGACAACCCTAATGTTGATGGCACATCAGCAGATGATTTTTTTGGTTATTGTGTTGATATATCTGAATCTTATGCCGTAATTGGTGCATATGGAGAAAGTGATACTGGCGGAACTGCTTCTGGCAAGGTATATATTTACGACACATCAACCGGAAATTTACTTCGTACATTAAATAACCCAAATCCAGAAACCACTGCTAGATTTGGCTGGGGTCTTGCTATTTCTGATTCATATACTATAGTTGGTGCTCCTCATGCAGATGAAGGAGCAGTAGCCGACTCTGGTAAAGTATATATTTACAACACATCAACAGGAAATTTACTTTATACACTAGACAATCCAACCTCTGGTGGTACTACCCCTAGGTTTGGATACCGGGTTGATATATGTGAATCGTATGCTATAGTTGGCGCACCATATGAAGATCAAGGAGGAGCCAACTCTGGTAGAGCATATATTTACGACACATCAACAGGAAATTTACTTTATACACTAGACAATCCAAATGTATTTGACGTAGCTGATAATGATCTATTTGGTTATGCTGTTGCTATATGTGAATCGTATGCTATAGTTGGTGCACATGGAGAAGATGATGGATCAAGTAACCCAGGTGGTGGTACAGGATTATGGTCTGGTAAAGCATACATTTACAACCCAGCAACAGGTGCTCTACTTCATACACTAGACAATCCAAATGCTCTTACTACAACAGCAAGTGATCAGTTTGGTTATGGTGTTGATATATGTGAATCGTATGCTATAGTTGGTGCTCCTAATGAGAATCATACTTCGTCGGATCTCTACTCTGGCAAAGCATACGTCTTTGATCCAGCAACAGGAAAGTTACTTGATACAGTAGACAATCCTAATTTACAAAGCACAGGAAGAACAGATAGATTTGCGGAGCAAGTAGCTATATGTGAATCATATGCTATCGCCGGGGCATACGGTGAAGAATCTAGTGATGCCCAAACTGACTCAGGAGCTGCTTATGTTTTTGAACCCAATATTATAGCAGGAATAGATTCGTTTTATAGTACAGTCTCAACAGATAATATGACTACCCTCAATGTAGAAAATACGACAGAGCAGACATTCCCATTTGTTGGATATTCAACAGGATCAGATGCTAATACAACAACAATAGCAAGACTCATGCGGGTAAGACTAAACAATCTAGGGGCTGTTAATATAGGAGCTTCCCAAAATATTCCTCGAACAATAACTACAAGTTGGGATTCGGATACTAATCAATTTGTTAATGAGAATGGATCAACAACTGTACCTAATTTAAGAGCAGGCATATCCTATTATGGTATGTTGATTTATGCAAGATCCTTCCCTGATAATTCATTTGTATATCCTTGTTGGGCTATAATGGGTATGAATCCAGATACTAATGAAGTACAAATACCAGGATTTCCAGGATATCTTGGACAGTATGAATCAATAGCTGCTGCTAATTCAAGACTGTTTTTTGTTGGCGTAGCTGATGATGGAGAACATATATCCTTATTGTCAAATCCAGCCACTATAATCCAACCAACACACATAGGCACTAATCCTGCTGGATTTAATGCTGAATGGCTGGGATCATCTAGTCCTGGTGCATTACCACCAGCGGAAGCTATGGCTAAACCTTGGACAACTGTATAAATATTATAAAGGAGAATATGAATGGCACTTACATTTCCTGCAGGCTCTGCAGGCAACTTATATACTGAAGGAGATAACACTTGGGAGTATAATGGAACTGCTTGGGACCGATTATACAGTGACGAAGTGTATGTACAAGATACTCTCCCAACAACTCCAACACCAATAACAGGTAACTATTGGTTTAACACAGAAAACGGCAGAATGTATTTCTATGACACTTCAGGGGCATGGGTACAAATGGGCTCTGCCTATCAGCCAACATAATAAGGAGACTTAAATGGCAGCATTTGCTTTTCCCACTGGAACTACTGTAGGAGAACTATTTGAGCACGAAGGACGAACTTGGGCTTGGAATGGTGGACAGTGGGTTACAAAAAATAAAAAGACTATTTTTGCTCAAGATACTGAACCTGAGGATGTAATTGAAGCGAATAGGTGGTTGAATACAGAAAATGGCAAACTGTATTTTAGAACACAAGATACTTGGGTGCAACCAAGAATAATGTAATATTGCTAAATATATAAAGCTACTGATTTTTAAAGGAGATAAGATATGGCTTTTGCTTTTCCGAGCGCAACTACTGTAGGACAGTTATATACCTACGGCGCGACTACTTGGGAATGGGACGGTACTGTATGGAATGTTCAACCATCCTTCGGTGATGTTCAACTCTCAATTACAGCAGACAACGAGATTGACACTAAGACTTTAGACTTGATCTTAGACTCTGCAACTGGTAATACACAAGTTGATGACAACTTGGCTGTAACTGGCACATTAGATGTTACAGGTATTTCAACATTTACAACTGACGCTTCTGTTGGTGGAACATTCACTGTAACTGGCGCTACAGCACTTGGTAATTCTTTGGCTGTTACAGACGCTACTACATTGAATGGCGTTGTTTCCTCAAACACTATTACTCCATTGGCTACTGCTACATACGATTTAGGTACTGCTTCTAATGTTTGGAATAACATTTATGGTAGCAAAGTAGTTCTTGGTGATTTGACAATTGATGGCTCAAACAACACTATTAGTTCAGCAACCAATGCTATTGTTATTGATCCTTCCCCAAGTGGTGATGGCGGTGATGTAACTATTGCTGGTAACATTTTGATTACAGGCTCCACAACTGGTGGAACAAGCACACTTGGTAATGTAACTATTACAGGTGACTTGACTGTAAATGGAACTACAACTACAGTAAATTCAACTACTGTAACACTTGATGATCCCGTTATGACACTGGGTGGCGACACTGCTCCTACTACAAACGACGGATTGGATCGCGGTATTGAGTACCAATGGCACGACGGCACAGCAGCAAAGGTTGGTTTCTTTGGCTTTGATCGCTCAGTTCAGAAATTTACCTTTATGCCAGACGCAACTAACACAGGCGAAGTTTTCTCAGGAACACTGGGCAACGTAGCATTTGGTGGCGCTGACTTTTCAGGTCATGTTATGCCATCAGCAGACAAAACATACGACTTGGGCCATGAATTGACGATGTGGAACCATGGTTATTTTGACTCCATTACAGTTAACAACTTGACAGTTCCAAGCACTAACTTTGGTAATATCCAAATTGCTGTAACAGATGATCAAACTATTGACACAATTACTGGTGATTTGGTTTTAAGTTCAAATAGTGGCAACGTTAGTATCAACGGAGCTACCACTGTATCTGGAGCAACTACACTAAGCTCAACTTTGGGCGTAACTGGCGCAGCTACAATGTCATCAACTTTGGACGTAACTGGAGTGGCTACACTTAGTGATGCATTGAATGTAACAGGCGCAGCAACATTGAGTTCAACTTTGGCTGTAACTGGTGCGGTAACTGCTGGTGATACATTGGCTGTGACAAACGGCGCAACAGTTGGCGGAACACTTGGTGTAATTGGCGCAAGCTCACTTGCTGGTGTAGCTGCCGATACTATCAACCCAAACGCTGATTTGACATGGGACTTGGGCGGAGCAGCTCTTCGCTGGACTAACATTTATGCTCAAACCATTCACATGGTTGATCCTGCAACTCCAGCAGTAAATATTCCATTGACAGTACAAGGAAACGACTTGTATGTTGATGGCGTAAAAGTTGGCGGAGCTTGTACAGTTGATACCGCAGCACCTGCCTCTCCAGATGAGGGCATGATGTGGTTGGATCGCAACTCAGGTATTCTTTATATTTGGGTCGTAGATTCCGGCACAGGCGTAGGAAACTGGATCCAGCCTCTATAATAATCCATATATGTCAAGCTCTTTGGAGCTTGACATTTCTGCATAAATACACTATAATATTTAAAGAGAGCTAATGGCAACGACATTTAGATTTTTTAGTGTAAAATCAAAAGAAACTTACCCAACAACAATACAATTATCAAGAATCGCAAACTCGTCTGACTTTACGACATATATGAATCGAGGACCTGTTCAAGTTGCAGGACAAGACATTACCCAAGGCAAACCAGTTAATGCAGTATTAGACGCAGTAAAATGCCCAACTACAAATAAATTAGTTTATATAAGCGCCTTAAAATATCTCAATCTTCCTTATATCCACCAGCTATATCCAAGAAATATTTCTATAATAGTAATGGGAGGAAGAGGAGAACCCTTGGGCTTTGATGAAGATGGAACTCCAATCCCAAATTATCTTGATCATATAGATCAAGTCAAATTCGATGATTTGGCTCATAAAGTTGGTACTATTCCTGCTGAAGATAATGCATTTACTACTACCGCCTCAGTTACAAGAAATTATGATGTTGCTGCTTTTCGTACAAACGGAACCGCAAATTGGTCTGGATCATTTAATAGAACCAATTGGAAAGTTGGATATGGTGCTACGACTACCAGCGGCATCGAAAGCTCTGCAACAGGAAATTTAGTATCTAATTATACTGATATTCATAATGTAGCAATGGAAAAATTTGATTTTATTGGTGGCAGTGGAGGATATCTCTATCAAACTGATATAGACAAATATCGATGGGATGACCCTAATGTTGTTGCAGTTGCAGCAAACCCAATGTCACAAACATATTATAGAGCTAGCACCGTAGGACAGGAATATGATTACTTAAGAGTAGGTGGTAGAGTTCCAGGAATGAGTAATTCCATAACTGGAATATCTGGAGAGAAACACAGATATGCGGATGATGCTGCTGCAGTAACAACAGCCAATTATAATGCTATCACTAATGGAACTATGCTAGAATATAATGGCGATGTTGTGAGTTATTCTACATGGTCCTTTTGGAAATTCAAATATGATGATCCAACTACTTCCACAGTTCTAACATATAGAACCTCTACTAGAGCAGCCGGCCATGTAAGCGCAGGAGATTATGCTGACGGAAGTGCGTATGTATCTAATGGTTGGACTTCTGCTGGTTCTCAGAGCGGAATAGGAAACGATGTTATACAAAAAATGAAATTTGATGATAGCGCCGCCTGTCAAATACTTTCTACAAGACTACAAGAAGCAAAACAAGCCGCTTGTGGTGGAGGAATAAGCTAATGGCAGCCATTATATTTGCCGATGGATTTTTTGATATTACAACATCTGATTTAGCTGATGCAGTTATAATTGACGGGCACGGGTGTGCTGATGTTGCTATATACAATGGCGGGCGTCCGTCAATACCAGGCTCTCAAACAGATTCATTACAAAAAATAAGATTTGATGATAGTGTGGTAGTTACAACATCAACAACTACTATGGTTGAAGATAGAAGACATCACTGCTCAACATCTGATGGAACAAATATATATGTAGCACAGGGTAGAGGATCTGGTGGATACAGACAAGCAGTAGAAAAGTTTCAAATCTCATCAGAAGCATCAGTAACTATTACAAATAATAATCTAACCTCAGCACGAACTGGACTGATGGGAACTGGAACCGCTACAGAACAATATTTCTTTGGTGGTAGAAATGCGGGATCGGGAATGTTCACCGTAATAAACGCTCCAGACAGACTAAGAAATGATGACTCGGCAGCAGCAACAACTTATCCAAGTTTTACAGTAGCACGATGGCATCATACTGTAGCAGGCAATGGAGAAGATGCTTTTGTTTGCCAAGGTTGGAGTGACGAAGCAAGAGATGGAATTATAGCAGGAGCTGCCACAGCATCATATGAAAAATATCGTATGGCAGGATCATCCTCTACTTCTATATTTGTATCCTCTATGGATTCATATTTAACAGCACGAAACGATGTTAACGGAGCATCTGGAGGAAATTGTATTGTGCTAGTTGGCGGGGAAGAACCAGATTATAGTGCTAATTGGAATCAAATTAGAAAATTAAGATATGACGATTATGTTCTTACTTTATCAATAACACTAGCAACAGCCACAAAGGAAGTTCAAACCTGCTCCAATGGCGATGTTATTATGGGCGCTGGCGGACATGATTTGATAGGTGACGGTGACGCTATAAGCAGAATAAACCATATTCGTCACGAGGATATGATAGAAATAATAACTACAAGTAACAGTCTAGCGAGCAACTCAACTGAAGGAGCTGTGAGCTCTGGCATATAATATAGAGGATTATGACAACAGAAATTGATATTAGACAAGTACCAAATGATATCGCTGTAAAACTTGAAGCAACCCTGCCTATAGTACAAAAACAAATTGATGAACTTATTGTTTCTAAAAACGCAGAAACAACTATTGCTGATTTACAATATTCAGGACAAACACCTCTTGTATGGTTACAACAATGCGCCATGCAACAACAAAACCGTTTGAACGCTTTACGAGAAACTTGGTTTAGACATAAGAAAAATGAATTACGAATAGAACAATATCGTATGAAAATCAATGATCCTATGGCACAACTAAAAGCAGAGGAACTTGAAGCAGGACTTGAAAGTTCTAGAACTGCTATTCGTAACGCAATGGAAGAATTACAAAGCTATCAAGATCAAATTGATGCACTACGAAAAAACTTTAATCTTCCAGATGAAATTCCACCCGAGATGGTTCGTGAGAATGATAAGCGTGAAAAAATCCGCGGAGCATTTAGGAGAGCTATTGAGGAATTCCAAGCCACAGGAACTATTCCTAGAGGAATCCAAGAGAGTTTAGAATGGAGCGGAATCCATCCACTAGTAGCAAGACGGCACTGTTTAGAATATATTCAAACTGTTGAGGAATTATTTGAGGCAGGAAAAGCACCTACTATTAGACACTTACTCAATTGGCTAGATGAGATGGAAGCCTTATACATCAACTGTCCTAACGAAGTAGTAGAACATCACCTCAAAAATAAAATCCTAGACTGATAAATATTGTAAAGGAAGGAGCAAACTATGATTAGTTTTCCCGCATCGCCCTCAAGTGGGCAACAATATTCAGAAGGCGGAACTACTTGGGAATATAATGGCACTGTATGGAATGTTATTGCTGAAACTACAGGCGAACAAACTGTAGATAATATTCAAGTAGGCGTAACAACTGACAACACTATTGATACCTCCTCAGGAGATTTAGTATTAGGAGCTACTGGGAATGTTGTATTAGCAGCCGATCTCATCACAACAGGATATAAAATCAACAGTTCCTATGAACTTCCTGGAGCTGATGGAACTGCTGGGCAGATATTAAAAACAGATGGCTCAGGCACCGTGTCCTTTGCAGATCCAACACGAACCTTTGGTAATATTAGAATTGGTGTTGATTCCGACCTAAAGATTGACACAACTTCGGGTACTTTGATTCTCGACTCTGCATCTGGTAATATAACTGCATCAGGAAATGTAAATATTACAGGCTCAATTGCACCTATTATTAGTGCTGTTTACAGTTTAGGAGCAACAACTAATACCTGGGGAAATGTATATAGTCTTGCAACCACAACAAATAACATAAACACACTCTCAGGAAACTTAACAGTAAGTTCAGTAGGCGGTACTGTAACAGTTATGGGCAGTGTTAATTTTAATGGTAACTATACATTCCCAACTACAGACGGAACTACTGGACAAGTGCTAACAACTAATGGCAGCGGTACAGTATCATTTGTAACACCACCACAAACACTAGCAGATTTTAATATTATGGAAGGAACTTCTGGACAACTGTTACACACTGATGGAGCAGGAATGCATACTTGGAGTAGTAGTTCAGCGGCAGGTTTTACATTTGGTAATCTTCAAATTGGTATAGTTGATGGCAATACTATTGACACAACTACTGGAAACCTAGAGTTAGACTCAGCTAGTGGTATGACATATGTTGTAGATGATTTATATGTAACAGGAAGTATTGACTTTTTAGGTACACTAACACAAAATGGAAATATGGTTGATACAGGAAATCCAGATCCACGTATTGTTAGAGAAGAATCTGGTACTGATGTAACTTACACCTTCAACTAATAAGATTGATTAGATTCATCACAGTATCTAATTTAACTTGATTGATACGATTATTTAGAGTATTTTTTAGGCCTTGATGTAATGGTCGAGGCCACTTCTTATAACTTACCCAAGCATATCCATCATGTTCTTCATTTAGCACAGGAATAAATTCTTTTTCAACTAAACAAAGATATGTATGAAAAGTAAAAAAGTTATCATTACTTACATAAGTTTCTAAAGGAATAGTTTTTTTGATTTCAGTAGGTGATATTTCTTCTACAATTTCTCGCTCAAGAGCATTCCAAGGAGTTTCTTTTTCCTCATTTACACCTCCCACAAGCCCCCATGTATCAGAATGCTTACTGCGAGCTCGATGTAAAAATAAGAATCTATTAGATGATAGAGCATAAAATAATGCCCCGCTACAGATAACTTTTTTCATACAAATAGTTATCTTAATACACTAGTGCCCAAGTTCCATTTGAGTATTCTCCCTCATAGCTCAATAGCCATTCAGCTCCATCATATTTGTATTGAATGCCAGTGTTTAGATTTGTAGTATATACAGTCTGATCATTATAATGTAAATCAGCATCAAATACTATCCACCATCGCTGTCCGTCCCACTCAATAATGTCATTAGCACTAGCAACAAAATCTGATCCATCATAATTTTTCCAAGCATCCGGACCATCTTCATTATCTTTATTGCCAATATCCTCATTTAGAATTAGAATCCGCATCCCAACTCTATTCAATTTAGTAACATCTACTTTGAATGGATCTATAATATAATCTATTTTAGTATTGTCGCCTAACGGTCCTGTAAGAACTGTATCGCTTGGTAATGTATCCATATCCCAATCTACAAGCATCTCATATTCATTGTCAGGATTGATATGAACATAACCTGCTAGTGGAGATTCAAAATCACTGCGATATAATTTTACTTGTGTTAGATGCGGCTCATAACAATCACCTTTAGGGTGTGCTTTAATATAATCTCGCCAAGGAAGTATGCCTTCATCTCTGTTATCAATAAATGTTAGTTTATCATTTAGGACTAACAAATCATAATTTTTATATGTAGTGGACCAAGCTACTGTATTTGGCTCTGGGCGCGATGCTCTCATACCTTCACTTGCCATACCTAATGTTCCATCCTCATTTATAACTGGACGAGTTTTTGTATCAGACAAATATGCTCTGTTAGAAGCATATGCTAACATCTCAGGCATAGTCTCACCACGCTCAACAGATCCGTGTTGCTCATTGAATATAGATGTAATAATATTATGAATTACATTTAATCGTTTTACTTTAGCTGGGGGTGATATGAATATTGGTGTTGAAAACCCTAATGTAGCAATATCAATTTCTGTTTCTGTGCTACCACCACCTACTGATCGGCTACTAAATGTAATAGAGTCTAGCTCTACGACAGTAAGTGATGTCCAATCAACAAAATTGTCTGTTGTTTGTATTTCTAAACTTGGATTGAACAGCATTAGAATCTGTTCCATTAGTTGTAACTTTTGATCTGTATTAGTTGTCCATATATCAGCATTGACTGATAATTTATATGGCGTAGGCATAAGACGCTCTACAGTATAGTTACGTCCTTCCTTGTGCAAATATTGTTGATTATCTTTATCAAAAGCTCGCTCTCTAATTTGGACTTTGCTAACAAATGTACTATCTGATGATCTCTCACGATCCATCTCTAAATTTGTAATATACAAAGCAATCTTTGGGGCAGACTGCGCCATATTTTCACTACCGTCTTTGATTATAAAAGCAGCGGATCTTGATGGATCACCATACATTACAGGAACTTGTATAAGCTCTCCATCGCCATCTTTATATGTAAGATAGCTCAACATTCTTATTAGTTGTAAAATATAACGCCGTATCTGTGCATCATAAAACCATTGCATTATTTGCGCCTCCCTGGTGTATTACTATCGCATTCCTCAGGGTTATCTAAATGTGGCATATCTATTTTAGGGCGTAATGCCTTACTCAAACTTTGCCGTTCTGGAATATCCTCGCCACAAATTTCTGTAGAATTTGTGTTATTGATAAATGTACCTTTTTGTGTATATCTATCTTCACGTGGTGTCAATGTCATTCTCACATTATCCTCAAATTTCATCCAACGTTTTCCATCATATCTAAACAGTCTATTAGGAATCATATCTGTTCGTAACCAATAATCACCGTCAATACCTGTAGGTGGAAATGATATACCACACCCAAAAGGCAATCCATTTGGTGGGATTCCGTCTCCTAACAAGTAACCCATGTATCCTTCTTTTACTGGATTTCTCATAACATGATCAATAGATCCACTTAATTTGTGTGTACTGGCATCAATCATCGTTGTATCAGCTCTAACGAGTTCAGGCTCTCCGTTAGCATTAACTTGTAATGTAAAGAAATGTTGAGTCTCATAACCACTCAGTAATGCATTTGCTTCAGCATCTTGTACAATAGCTTCGTTGATAGCAAGTTCTTTTTCTCTAGTAGAGTCAGCATCAATATCTTTAAATTCTTGCCCTGCTGCTATTTGTTTCAGCTTTAGTCTATATAAATGCGGAAACCAAGTTGGCGAATATCCTTCTGCTGGGCGTGTAATATCCTCAACTACATAAAAGTTTTTAAGAGCATATTGAAAATCATTTAGCGCATACTCATCTCGCAAATGTGGAAGTTCTACAACATCACCTATAACAATTTTTCTACCCAATGTTTTTACTGTACTATTCATATGAATAGTTAGAAACAGCATGTCGTTACTTAGGAACATACCAAACTGGGATAAGTTGAATTCTAAATCTTGTAAATTATAAATCCCACGAATGGTATAAATATTTTCTTCATACTTTCTATCTCTATTTTCTAAAAATAATAAGTCTTGAATATTTGTTACGCTCATTTCATCATATTGAGGTGTTGTAGCAGTAGCATCCTCATCTGTTGGATTAGTTGTTCCTAACAGTAAATGTAAATTTACATCAGTCCCACCAACAGTAAACATCTCAAAGATTCTATCGTCAATAAACTGATAATCTTTCCCACGTTCGGGTTTGTATAAACTTAGTCTGGGCAAAACGATTCCTTTTAAAGATTTATTGTATTTATCGCTATAGAAATAAATACAAGTAGGAGAATATTTATGAAGGACCTACGAGCAGCAAGACAAGATATATTTGATTACATTTATAATATGCTTGGCGGTGGCATGGTTGATGTTGAACTAGACCCATCGCATTACGAAATATCTTTAAATAACGCATTAGATAGATATCGACAACGCTCTGATAATAGTGTTGAAGAATCTTATTTCTTTTTACAACTAATACGAGATCAAAACAACTACACACTTCCACGAGAGATTATGGAAGTAGAACGCATATTTCGCAGAGGGCTAACCTCACGCTCAGGATCTTCTACAGGCGGATTTGATCCATTCCAAGTAGGACAGACAAATACATACTTGTTGAACACGCAAGGAACCTCAGGCAATTTAGCTACATTTGAATTATACTCGGGCTTTCAAGAGCTAGCTGGTAGAATGTTTGGAGGATTTATCGAGTTTAATTGGAACCGGACCACAAAACTGCTAACTATATTACAACGTCCATCGGCGGACGACGAAACACTACTGTTGAAATGTTATAACTATCGTCCCACAGAACAACTGCTAGACGACTACCAATCCGGCTATTGGATCAAAAGTTACGCACTTGCACAAGCCAAATATATGATTGGCGAAGCGAGGAGTAAGTTTGCTAGTATCGCAGGACCACAAGGAGGTGGTACACTAAATGGCGATGCACTCAAAGCTGAAGCACAACAAGAAATGGAAAAACTTGAGAAAGAGGTTGGAGACGCAACAGCAGGAGGAACTGGGTACGGCTTCTTAATAGGATAAAATGATAATAGGCCTATGTGGTTTAATTGGTTCCGGCAAAGGAACTGTAGCAGACATTCTAGTCAAAGAACACAACTTTACAAAAATTTCATTCGCGGATAAACTAAAAGATGGTGTCTCAGCTATGTTTGGCTGGGACAGACAAATGCTTGAGGGTGATACACCTGAGTCACGTGCGTGGCGTGAGGAAGTAGATTTCTTTTGGACTAGGGAACTAGGAAGAGAAGTAACACCTAGACTCGTATTACAACTGTATGGAACAGAGTGTATGCGAGAAGGATTCTATGATGGTATTTGGGTAAGCCTAGTCAAACAGCAATTACTATCTAATAGAGATACAAATTTTGTTATACCTGATGTAAGATTTGTAAATGAAATTAATATGATTAAAGGACTAGGAGGAAATATTTGGCGTATAAAGCGTGGGAACGATCCTGTTTGGTTTACGCACTATACAAAGCTAAACATTATACCTGATAATATTCATCCTTCAGAATGGAACTGGGCTACAAGTAAAATGGATTCTATTGTGAATAACAATGGAGATCTCAATATGCTCAAATCATATCTGGAATCAAATCTCCTTGTTTCCACCTAATATTTTCTTTGTGCAATATCCTCTGACAATTAGCGCAGACAGTTTTTAGATTTTTTATTTTACAATTTGTAAGATCTCCGTCGATGTGAAATACATTGAACTGCTCTGCGTGATTGCTTTTGTAGCTACACTTCTCACAATAATTCTTCATCTCATAGCCAGCTCGCTTCAAAAAGGAGCCCTAGTCTTATTTGTTTGTCGCAAACACTTGTCGCATTTCCTGCGATAGTATGCTTTTCCTTCTTTATAATAATTGATTCCTGCCGGCTGAGAGTTACAACTCTCACATAAGGGCCGTGTTTTGCGTTCCATGCAAATATTTATATCCTTTTCGTTGTCCTTTTCGATGGTTTGTAACAGCCTAGATTTACGGGTATATGCTAAATACAGTTAGCGATTTATTTTTTAAGCCTATGAGGAGATAAAATATGGCATTAGTATCCCCAGGTGTACAGGTTACTGTCGTTGACGAAAGTTTTTATACGCCGGCTGAACCAGGTACCTTACCTATGATTTTTGTTGTTTCCGCTGGAAACAAACCTAATGGATCAGGAACAGGTGTTGCTCCAGGAACACTGAGCAAGAACGCAGGTATTCCATACTTGCTAACTTCGCAACGTGACTTGGTTGATACATTTGGCGACCCGATCTTCAAAACAGATATTAACAACAATCCAATTCATGCTAGCGAGCTAAACGAATACGGACTACAAGCAGCCTACTCATATTTAGGAGTAGCTAACCGAGCATGGATTACAAGAGCAGACATTGATTTGAATGAGCTCGAGCCACAAGCAGATGCTCCAGGTGGTGATCCGTCAGATGGATCATATTGGTTTGATACTAGCATTAGCCTTTGGGGTATTCAAGAATGGAAAGGAACTTCCGTTATTGATGGTGGACAAGTTTTCCAAAATAAAAAAGTAATCACAATTGATGAAGTTGGTGATACTGAAAATACTGGTAGCTATTTTATAAATGGTTACGCAGGGTATATTCCTAAAAAATCTATTGGAACTGTAGGCGATTATGCTGCTGTAGCAACCTCTACACTAAACAGAATTTTTTATCGAAATATTGAGGGCAATTGGGTATTAGTTGGAAGCCCAGCATGGGTTAAGAGCCATCCAGTAATCAAAGGAACTACAGCCAATCCAATCTTCAATCAATCTAATCCAGGATCATTCAATATTGTAGTAAACGGAACACCAACTCCAATTACTATCAATACAGGTGACTCTATTGCTCAAATTGTAACAAAAATTGAAAATGCATTTGTAGCAACAGGACATATCCGTGCTAAAGAAGTTTATGGACGACTTGAGATTTACTCTGATGGAACTGACGGAGCTGGAAACTTAATTGAAACTATTGAGCTTATCAATATCCCAGGAACAGACAATCCATTAGGACCTATGTCCGATGAAGGGCTTGGTATTGACTTCAACGAAGCAACTAACCAAGGATTTTATAATATTCCAAAATTCCAAATCTCACGACATACAAATATTCCAGAGTATAAAATGAACGACGAGTTTCCACGCCCAACTGGATCTGTATGGATGAAGACAACTACTCCAAATTTAGGAGCAAAATACGTTGTTCGAAAATGGAATGACTCTACAAAACTTTGGGATAATGTTGATATCAATTTATATGACTCTCACGAAGAAGCATTATATTCCATGGATAAAGCAGGTGGCGGCGCTAACTTGCTAACTGGCAATTTGTATGCTGCTACTAACGTAGCAAACGATGAGCGCCCATTGGCAACAGTGAAGTTTTATCGACGTGACTCAGTAGCACCTACTTCCATCTCTGGCGCAAAGATTAATAAAGATGTATTATCAGTAGGAACGCACTCATTTAAGATTGCATCAACTGATGCTGCTATGCTTGAGTTCAGCCCTTGGGTATTAGTTACTGCAAATTATGATGGAGAATTTACTGATGCTAACTTATTGGCTGCGGCTATTAATGACTCCAATGTTCCAAATGTCAGCGCTCGTGTAAACATTCATAACAAAGTAGTAATTGAGCATTCATTAGGTGGTGAAATTAAATTCCAATATGATTCAAATACAATGGGCGACAATATTTTAGCTCAAGCTGGGTTTGTTCCATATAACGGAAGCACAGGCGCTCTAAACTTGTATTGGGAACAAGGAACAGACGACACATCATCCGTTAAAGAAATGCGCGGAAGCCTTTGGAATGTATTGAAGTATCAAGCTGAAAATAGAGAAATTAAAAATGCTACACTTCATGGAGCACTTTGGTATAACTCTATTGTAGATGAAGTAGATATTTTAGTACATAACGGACACGAGTTTGTAGGTTATTTATATGATGGAAAATCAGGAATGAGCCCACGTCCATCACCATACTATAATGTTGATGATCACTTACAACCAGATCCAATGGGTCCTCTTGTAATGGCGTCAGCGCCAGAAACACAAGAAGATGGAACTCCTCTTGTAACAGGTGATTTATGGATTGACACTTCCGATTTAGAAAACTATCCGTTGTTATACAAATATAACGGAGAAAGAACTGACTTGCCAGTAAAGAATCGATGGTTCCAAGTTGATACATCAGATCAAACAACTGAGGAAGGTATTTTATTTGCTGATGCAAGATACAATACACGCGGCGACAATAGCGATGAGCCCGGTGAAATTTCTGAAATGATTACAACAGACTATGTTGATCCAGACTCACCAGATCCAGCACTATACCCAAAAGGAATGCTGCTGTTTAATCTTCGACGAAGTGGCTTCAATGTAAAACGATATGAGAAAAATTATATTGATTATGTTGATAAGAATACACGATACAACGATCAACCAATGGGCGATGAAAGTATTGGTGCTTACTTCCGAGACAGATGGGTAACTGAATCAGGTAACCAAGTAGATGGTTCAGGATCATTTGGACGAAAAGCTCAGAGAAAAGTAGTAGTTCAAAAACTACAAGCATTGGTTAACTCAAACGAAGAGATCCGTGATGACGAATCAAAACTGTTTAACCTAATGGCATGTCCAGGTTATTCAGAACTTATTGGTGAGATGAACTCACTAAACTATGACAGAGGACTAACAGCATTTATTATTGGTGACTCGCCTTTCAGACTTCCGGCGAACGCTACGGTACTACAACAATGGGCAACAAATCAAAATCTTGCAGTAGAAGATAATGATAACGGTTTAGTATCAACTGATCCATATATGGCAGTGTATTATCCTTCAGGATTTACAAGCGATAACTTTGGTAACAATGTAGTAGTTCCAGCAAGTCATATGATGATGCGAACTATTGCTTTATCTGATCAAGTTAGTTATCCATGGTTTGCTCCAGCTGGAACAAGACGTGGTAACATTACAAACGCAACAAGCTCAGGTTATATTACAGAGGAAGGCGAATTCCGTAGTGTAGCATTGAACGAAGGTATGCGTGATACATTGTATAGCAACAATGTTAACCCAATTACATTTGTAACTGGTGCTGGACTTGTATGTTTTGGACAAAAGACTCGACAACTTGTAGCTAGCGCACTTGATAGAATCAACGTAGCACGATTGATTATTTACTTGCGTAGCCAACTAAGAGTTCTTGCTAAACCATACTTGTTTGAACCAAACGATAAAATTACTCGTGATGAGATCAAACAACAAGTAGAAACTATGCTACTTGAACTTGTTGGTTTGAGAGCTTTGTATGATTATCTTGTAGTATGTGATGAATCCAATAACACTCCCGCAAGGATTGATAGGAACGAACTATATGTAGATATAGCTATTGAGCCTGTCAAAGCAATTGAGTTTATTTACATTCCTATTAGGATTAAAAATACTGGCGAAATCGCAGGTTTATAAAAGCATAAATACTTATAGTTAGGAGTCATTTAGATGTCTATAGCAACATTATCAAGAATGACAGTACCATTAGCGACGGGCGATTCGCCCAGCGCTCAAGGGCTGTTGATGCCCAAACTACAATATCGGTTTAGGGTAACATTTAACAACTTTGGAGTTTCAACTCCAACAACAGAATTGACAAAACAAGTAATTGATGTTAGTCGTCCTTCTGTATCATTTGAGCCTATCACAGTCGATGTGTACAACTCAAAGGTAAATTTAGCAGGCAAGCATAGCTGGGAATCACTTTCAGTTAACTTGCGTGAAGATGTAAACAACAATGTTCAAAAACTTGTTGGCGAGCAACTACAGAAACAATTAGATTTCTATGAGCAATCAAGTGCTGCCTCAGGTTTAGATTATAAGTTTACAATGACTATCGAAATACTTGACGGTGGTAATGGCGCACATGCAGCAACTGTATTGGAAACTTTTGAACTTTACGGATGCTTTTTGGAAAGTGCCAACTACAACACGCTGAACTACGCTACCTCAGATGTAGTGCAAATAGCATTGACTATTAGATTTGATAACGCAATTCAGTCGCCTATTTCGGCTGGCGGTATTGGAACTAATGTTGGTAGAACTATTAGCACTCTTGCTACAGGTGGCGGTATCTAATATATTGGGGAGAGGTTTCTCCCCCTATATTGAAATACTATGAGCAATATTTTTAACGGATTTTTTGACAATCTAATCAGTGGAACTCTAAATCCCAAAGGGAATTTAGCTGATTATCGTCATGCCTCTAGAACTTTTGTTGCTAATCAGTTTAGATTAGCACCTAAAGTAAAGTTCTTATACCATGTGTTTTTTGAGTTTTCACCAAACACTATGGACAAAATTCTGTTAACTTGGAAAGATCGACATACTTTAGAGTCTGGCTTGATGGTTAAATCTGTTAGACTTCCTGCTATGGAGATTGACATAGAGACTAAAAAGAAATATAACAGAACTAAACACGTCCAAACAGGCATTCGTTATAATGCTATTGATATGACTTTCCATGATGATAACTTAGGTATGATGACAGGTATGCTTGAGGCATACTTCAAATATTATTATGCCGATGGTTGGAAAGATGTTGTATCTACGTTTTATAATAAAAACTTTCCAGGAGCTGCTACTGGAACAGGCGCAGCAAGTATATATAACCCACAAGCAGAAGAGATGGCACTATCAGGTGCAATGAGGCTGGGAGACAATACTTATAAAAATGCTGCTATGAACAAAACACTACACGGTTTAAATGCTGGTGCTGAGAATCCGTTTTTCAAAAGCATTCAAATTAGCCAAATGACTCGCCATACATATACACAATTTCAAATAATCAATCCAATACTTACTGGCTGGGATTTTGGTGATGCGGCGAGTAACGATAATAGTGTAAATGAATTGCGAGCAACATTCAATTATGAGACTGTATGGATCGAGCGTGGTGCTACACAAGCAGGCAAAGGTTTATCAGGAACTTCACCAAAAGGATTTGGAAATCTTACACATTATGATGTAACACCAAGTCCAAATAGTATATATGGTGGCGGGGGCGTAAGTCTAAAAAGTATCATTGGAGGAGCAGGTGATATTATAAACTCATTTACTGGCGGCGGCGGAGGCGGCGGCGACGATGGAAGAAATGAGTTATTTGATTATACTAAAGGCGGAGTTCCAAAATCACCTAATATATTAGGTGCTATTATTGGCGGTGTAAATATTTTGAAAAATGCTGGAAAACTAACAGAAGCAGGTGTTATGCAAGAAGTAGGCGGAATGGTTAATGAAGGACTTGGCGGACTATATGATAATGTAGTAAGCGGCGAAGGCGGATTTTTTGGAGATGATTAATGGAAGCAGTAGCACGAACAGATTTACCACAAAGCTCTTTATCAGATGATCAAAAAATTATAGCATTTTTTGATAACAAATTCAAACAAAGATTAGAATTTGCGTCTAATGATTTTGATGCAGTGATTGGCTTTTTTGAAAAGCGTGGCTTTGATAAGTCATCTGCCACTACTATTGGACAAGTATTATTAGCACAAGCTAAAATGGAAAATATAAAAATATTTAAATTATTAGATTCATTAAAAGGATATACAAAACTAGAACTAAACAATATTGTTTTAAAAATTCTTAATACAAATAGAGATAAAATTTCTCAGTTAGGTTTTAGACAAAAACCTAAAACTATGAAAAATGAAGAAAGAAATATCGGTGATACTATTACAAATCCTGACAAACTATCAGCATTAAATTTTAACGCCGTATCTAATACCTCAAATCAAAGAATAGGTATTGTGCAAGGACAAAAAATATTATTGACGCAGAACGATGGGGAAGTATCTTAAGGGCAGATATCAGCTCGCAAATCCAGACAAATACCTAGGTAACACATTACCAACATATCGCAGTGGTTGGGAATTGCAATTTATGCGCTTCTGTGATAATCACACCTCAGTAACAAAATGGTCCTCAGAACCAATACGCTTACCATACCAAAATCCTGTTACAGGAAAACATACCGTATATGTACCAGACTTTCTAATACAGTATCAAGACAAAGAAGGCAACGTCAAAACAGAATTAATAGAAGTCAAACCTGCTAACCAAGCAATACAAGAACGAGTTGGCAGAAGCAAACGAAATCAGATGCACCTAATAGTCAATCAAGCTAAATGGCAAGTTGCTAGACAATATTGCAAACAACAAGGAATGACATTTCGTGTAGTAACCGAAAATGATATGTTCCACACCGGACGTTACACTAAATAAAATAAAAGGTATATATGACAAAAAAACTTGAGGAACTTTTGAATCTTCCTGAGTCTCAGGAAATCATTCAAGAGGATGCCAAACCAAAACGCAAACAACGAAAAACTAAAGAAGAGTTGAATGATACTCTCCGTAAAGTAGCAGACTTTGACAAAATTACAGAAGCGTTGCCTAAAGTAAAAGGCTTGGGCGATGCTGCTGATGCTGAATTAGACGAGGTAGCACAACGTAGCATGGACGCTTATGATGATCTAATGGACTTAGGTATGAACGTAGAGTCCCGTTATAGCTCGCGCATCTTTGAAGTAGCGGGACAAATGCTAAAGACTAATTTAGATGCCAAGGTAGCAAAGCTAGATAAAAAGATAAAGATGGTAGAGCTACAACTAAAAAAGGACAAATTGGATCACGACACTAAGCCTAAAGAGGCGCAAGGAGTAATTGAGACTGAAGGATTTGTAGTAAGTGACAGAAACAGCCTCATTGAGAAACTAAAAAATATTGATAAATAGTAGAAACGAGGAATCTGATTATGAAACACTTTAACGATTATTTAATGGAAACTAAGAAAACATATGTTTTCAAATTACGGGCAGCAGGAGAGCTACCTGAAGGGTTTGAAGGAAAGCTAGAAGGCTGTCTAAATAAATTTGAGGTTATTAAATGCCAAAAAGCTAAAACAACACCTATTACTGAAACTCCATTGGACTTTCCACGCCTAAGCAATGTAGAAGTTACACACTTTGATATTGAGCTAAACTATCCTACTACTACACAGATATTGGCTAATATTATTAAAGATGAGGTTCCTTTTCCAGAATCGCATCTAAGCATTCGCAATGAATACGATCCTATGGATGAATATACAAAGCAAGATGAGGACAAACCATACGAGCCTCTTATTACTAATCCAGAGCTTGGTGGAGAATCAGCACAGGATCAAGTAGGAGCCAATCGTGTAATGGACTTACTCAAAGAACTTGAAGTAGCCCGTAAAGAAAGAACAGTAAATTTTTCCACAGGTGAAAGCAATTAAGAATGAAACAGTCGGACTACGCAATACATCGTCCAATAGTTGAAGGGAAATCTGGCAGCGGTAAAGTTTTAGATGCTGAAATACAACGTATAGTTGATTCACTGCCAGCCAATCCTACATTTGAACAAATTGAAGCAGGGTATGCCCAAGCACAAAAATTTGAGCAATCAAAATCTAGTTGGGGGAAAAGTCCAGCTGGCGCAGCATCATTCTCTGATAACTATTATGGGAGAATTGCTCGCAAGCTAGGAGTAAAAGCATTCTTTTATGCGGGACAAAATGCAATTACTAAATTCTTTGGATCTAAAGCTCCTGCTGTAGCTTATTCCAATCTAAAAGGAACTGGCGCTGGTATTGATTTAGATGATAGTGACAAAGCATCTGCTGAACGACTAAATGATTTAGGAGTATTGCATCCTGAGGCAGCTGACTATTATGAGATAGAACTAAATCGCTCTGCACCTCAGCCAGAACCAGAACTTGAACCTCAAGAAAAAAAGCCTAAAGAAGAACTACCTCCTGCTGAAGTTCCTGTAGTCCAACGTCCAGTTAATCAAAATTCTACAACAGTAAGCGCAAAAACCAATACTGAACCTGTGGCAGCTAAAGCAGAAGATGATGGCTGTCCACAGTTTTTTATGGCAAGATCAGGATTAAAATTTAAAATATATCTATCTGAGCCAGGCAAAGAAGCAGGTGATCCTTATTTTGACAAAGAACTTTCTTTTGACGAAGCTCGTAAAGCAGTAAGCGAGTTGAATGCTAACATTGATTGTACTATACCATCTGAGGAAGCAGTATCTAATGCCGTTAATGCTGCTGCTCTTCCGGCAATCCTCGCTGCTGGGCTTGTTGGTAGGAAACGGGTAAATGGAGCAACACCAGAAAAGAAACCACCTGAGAGATTACGAGCAGATCCACCTGAAAAACCACTAAAGAATCGACCACCTGAAGAACTAGATTCAAAACGTAAAAAGAAAATGATCCATGGTGAGGATCCATGGAGTGAGAAAAGAGTAGCCACTGGCAGAAGTGATGGTAAAAATCCAAAGCCAGATCCAAAGCCAGATCCAAACCGTAGGCCTATGAGTCGTCAAAATACATTTGACTATGATCCCAAGGCTGAGCAAGACTGGCGACGACGAAACAGATTAAATCAAAGACGGCGCAATCTCAGCAGAACTTCTAACCCAGATGAAATAGGAAGAAGAAATGCTGATTGGGAAACTAGACGAAAACAAAATCTTCGAGTTGATGCTAATAGGGGAAGAACTAGAGCATCTAATCCAGATGAAGCAGGAAGACGAGCTGCTGATTTTGAAACTAGACGAAAACAAAATCTTCGAGTTGATGCTAATAGGGGAAGAACTAGAGCATCTAATCCAGATGAAGCAGGAAGACGAGCTGCTGATTTTGAAACTAGACGAAAACAAAATCTTAGAACTAATACTCGTATGGGCAGAAACAGAGCGTCTAGCCCAGAAGAAATAGCACGAAGAGCTGATGATATTAATACTAGAAAATTAAACAGATTATCAAAATTAACTAGCCCAAGCAGTGTAGCAGGAAGTCATCAAAGGTTAGGCGGTAAAAGATACGCAGGTTACGATTCAAATTACAATAAATGGGACAATGCTAGAAAAGATCAATTTAGACAACGCCCGGAAGCATCTAAAAAGACAGATATAAGCAAAAGTAGATTAGGCAGTGCTGATGATTTAGCAAGAAGAAATGCTGCAGCATACGATGGATCTAACCCTGATACAGAACTAGCTAATAGATATAGGACAAACGATGTTGGTCCTAAATACAGGAGAACCCCAGATAGATTAAAAGCAGGTGTTGGTTCTAGCGCCAGTCCAAATCACGCTGACGAGCTTGCTGGGCAATTGGATCCTGAAGAACTTCGACGACAGAATGCTGCTAGGAAAGCTCAACAATTTCTTAAGAATCCAAAGCCAAATAATCCATTATCAAAATACAATGATGTTACCCCAAGCGGATCAAGCATAAAAGAGCCAATCGTTAGACCCACTCCACATGGGCCGCAACAGCCACTAAGAAATGATCAAATAAAAAAGACAGGTGGTAAAGAGACCATTAAAACTAGTTCGAATGATGGATATGGAGAAAGAAAGCCTATATGGCAAACAGGTATAGATGACGCTAGCAGAGAAAGAGCAATAGCTAAAAGCCAACAGTTTCTAAAAAACCCAAATGAAAATCCATTATCAAAATACGATGATGTTACTCCAAGTAAAAATACACCAATAGAGTTTGATAAAGAAGGTCCAGGTAAATCAGGAGTAGCTCGACAAGGAAGTGGTGATGTTGACGATACTTTAAGGACAAAAACAACTGATCCAAGCAAAAGACCAGTCCCAGTTAATCTCGATGACCCAGGTGCATTACGAGGTGAAAAACCTGTCAAGCCTGCTCTACCTAAAGAGCCAATTATAACGCCGGCATCTACGAAATCTAAAAAAGCAGAAATGCCTACGGCTCAACAACTAAGACTTGGAAATCAAATTCCTGCACCAGCTCAATCAGTAAGCGGTGGAGGCATAACACCTGCAACCCATCGTCCTATCAAAATAGATATCAATAGCAACACTCCAGTCAAGGTGCTTCAAGCTCTTGATCCTAACAAGATGCCTGAGCTTCCTAAAATAGAACATAACGCTCAGCATAAACTATTACTAGGAATATTAGACGGAGCTGATAATCCACCAGATGGAAATTTAGAAAAGTATCTAAATGACATGCGGGCATCAATGAAAAATATTAATCCTAAACTATTAGATGACATTACTGATTTAACTAAACTATATGTCAGTAAAATAAATGTTGGTGGATTGCCAGAAGCAAGTAAGACAAACTTGAAACAAGTTACTGCGGGACTAATATCTAATAACTCCACTTATACCAATGGAGGTTTTATGGATGAGCTTAAAAACTTTGAGATTAATGTTGATACTAGGCTACCAAGACCCAACGCAAAACTAGAACCAATCTCAAAAGAATCTAAACCTTTAACGAGTGGAGAAATAGATTTAGAGCGATACCGAAATTCTGCTACAGTTCTTTCAGGAGATGATTTAGCATCATGGATACAGCAAAACGGGGTTACACGAAATAACATTCCATTTGAACTGGTGGACCCAAAAGTTACAAAAACTGAAGAATTATTAAACATATTCCAAGCTAAAGATTCTACACTGAATAAATCATTAACTTCAGACGCTGGGCAAGAAGCACTAGAAAGATTAACACATGGTCAAATAAAACCTCAAGAGTTTGCACAGTCTATAGAAGTAACTTGGAAAGATAAAAATGCTCCAAAGTTTGTTGCCAATGCTATGCAAGGTAGCACAATAGATTTAGACAAACTTGAAAAAGCTATGGGACAGGCAAATATTAGCAAGACACTGGCAGCACATACACCAAACAATAGACCGGTTGATGGTTCTACTTTTGGTAGTAGTTTGGAAACTAATCTATCAGCTGCAGAGAATGCTGCGATAGCTAGAAAGCAAGAACAGCTTCTTGCTATGCAAAAACATGAAAGAGAGATGCGTCGGCTGATGCAAAATGCCGAAGGTGAAAGTATGCGAGCATATACAGCATATGAAAAAGCAATGGCAGCAGAACAAGCCGCAAGAAAAAAATATATTGAAGATGCTCAAAAATTAGGAGCTGAAGGTAGAGAAGAAGCAGCAAGGGCTAGACGAACTGCTGCCTATGAAAGAGAGATAGCTCAACTCCAAGCTGATACAAATAAAGCAGCGACAGCATATTGGAATTCTGTAAAAAATTCTCCCAACTCAGAACAACTACAACAATCTGTTGAACGAGAAATGCGCGATGCTAAAACATTTCCAGAGACTGGCACAGCACCAGCTGGAGATAAATCAGCTGAACTAACAAAACAAGCCAATACAGAGTTTGACAATATCCAACAAAGAAAGCTAGCAGAGCCAGATCCATCACCAAACTTTGATCCTAAAAGTCAGCTTACAGTAGAACCAGAACCATCTACCCCAGCAGCAGAAATTCAAGCACAAGCTGATAAAATTGCTGCTATGAATGGTCAATCACCGCCATCCTCAACACAAACAAAATACACTGTTGGTGACAAAAAGATGGTAAACGGTGCTGAGTATGAATGGCTAGGAGCACAGTGGAGAAATAATACTACTGGCAAAATGGCTACTAGCACTGTAGCACAACAACTTAACAGTCCCACTACTCCACTAAAAACTGCTACTATACCTCAAAAAGCTGATGCTCAAATGCAACAAGCATTAAGCGATTTAGGCGTAGCAAACTCAGAACAACCAGGAACTATAAATCAAAGAAACATTACCCCAAAAGACGGAGAACTACAAAAGCCTACATCAAGTAGTATGGCTGGCCCAGAAACAAACACGATGGCAGGCACAACACAGGACGCAATAAACAAAGCTGGTCCTGGAAAACTAATTCCAGTATCTGAAGAAAATAAAAATACATGGGGCGAGTTTAAAGAAGAGAGAAAAGCTATCGACGAACGAACGTCAGGCGGCAACTTTGAAGAACGCAAGAAAAACCTAACAGATGCTGATAGAGCCCAGGCTGATAGATTAGGCGTTAAGGATGCTAAAGAACTTGATGAACTTGAAGGCGGAAGAGACGAACAAAAGAAATTAGATACAGCAATAAACAAAGGCACAGCAAAAATAGAGGCTCAACGAAAAGAGATAGAAGCAGGAGCTAACTCAGAAAGTTTAGAGAAACAACATAAAGCTAACGTATCAAAAAGTCTCCCATCTAGTAGAGAGATAGCTGAGAGATTAGCTAAGATGCCTAAATCAGTCGCAACTTCAATAGCTAAAAAATTAGGAATAGCAATAGTTGCAACCAGTGCTGCTATTGGTGCCGTACCTGGTGCCGCATTTGGTTTGGCTATATGGGCTCTTGATTTATTAGATGTATATGATATAGTAGTTCTCATGGTAGCAGCTGGATGGATAGATGACACTAATGAAGAGCTAATGGCATTGAGAGAAAAAGATTTAGAAAAAATAGATGCCTATTTAAGAAACGATGATACTAGCGATGACGATAAACGAGCATATGTAGCTAGAATGTTACAATATGATTCTGTATCAGCCTTCAATCCAAAGTGGTGGTTTGGCGGACTTGAGCAATGGAAAAACGATATTACAGGTGGTAGAGTTTTCAACAACAAATGGGCTAAAGAAAACTTTATGGGAGAAACATATGGTGGAGGAGGATTTGCTGTAACAGTGTCTAAACCAAATGCTGAAACAGGAAAAGATGAGCCTGTAGAAATGCCTTTGACTCCGTTTAATATTCATAAATTAAGTGTTGTTCGAGATGTTCCTAAACAACCTAGAACAAGCGGTGATATGAGAGAGTTTAGGAAAAGAGTAGAAAGTATAGCAAGACGATGGAAGCAAGGACCATATTATTTCATAAATATTGACAAAAATGGTGGATTACAAGTCTTAAGTAAAACATTTAAGGATATACGAAACGAGCCTAACAATCAAGTATTTGCAGAAGGACATCCTATTATTATAGGAAGTAATGAAACAACTGCTCCAGCTGGAAGGTATGATGCTAGAAACGCACCTACAGTTGATTTGAGTCAAGGGGCTTTGGGCTTTGGTATGGTAGATCCAAATAAAATGACAGATGCTAAGTATGCCCTTCAAGAAGTTCTCGATAACTATGATGGATATTTTCTAACAGACAACTATAACCAAATTATCCAAAATATAAAAAATCCTAATGATAGAAGATATGTTGATGACATATTTAATGGAAGAGCATCCGGTGTTGTTGGTATAAAAGTAGAGATGGCAAGATTTTTAGCAACAGAAGCTGAGAAGCAATATGAAAGAGTAAAGGCAATAAATCCTCTAGCATATAAAGATGAACGTGCTGATGCTCACGAAGAATTTATTCTTAGAAGACTTAGCTCAGGACATTATAAAGAAGAAACAACAGAATCTCACAAAATAATATTGTATCGTAAGATGAAAAAACTTACTGAGAGATTAAATACATACAGGAACGCTAAATACTTTATAACAGGAAGGTAATATGAATTTACAAGACATGAAAAAATTGGCTGGGCTGAATGAAGCTAGCGTAAATATATCGCTAAACGGAACAAACAGTCAAGAGATAAAAGATTTGATGGGAATCTTTACTGGTGGAGATAAACCACCTATGGGTTTAGATAAACCCGCTCTCCCGCCAATTGGATTAGGTGACGCACCAAAGCCACCAATTGGGCTGGACATTCCAGACATTAAGCCACCAATTGGACCAGCACTTGCTCCAGACTTGGACGGGATGCCTCCATCTAAACCTCTTGGATTAGATTTAGACGGACCTTCAACTTGTGACACTTGTGGAGGAATCCACGGTGACGAACCCTGCGGAGAAGCAGAAGGCGATGGTGACTGGGACAACTCCCCAGATGAGAAATATCAAGACGGAGACTTTTTGAGAAAGAATGTATCAGGTGGACCAAGCAACAAAAAATCAGACATTAGAGTAAAGGATCCAATGGCAATGGAAAGTAAATTTAAGAAAGAACTTTGGAAAGCATTGAATGAAAAATACTTTACAGAGATTGATGGCAGAGATGAAGGTAGTAACAACTTCTCAGGACGTAGTGACAGAACATACTTTATAGTTCCTAACGACGATGACTATATGGACATCCAAGACGATAATCGCTTTGCTGGTGACATTGAAGTCCCTAATGAGAACGCAGACATCATGGCGCTTCCAAACTCCAAATTCCGCAAACTCAAAAGAATGTACGGCAACAAAGTATTGGATCTAGGCACAGACTATGACGAGGCTGTAGAACGAGAAGAGAAGAAAGCAAAACGCAGACATTTAGCAAACATTAGTCGAACACGTGCAGGTGGATCTGCAGGAAGAAGAACAGAAGGCGAGCAAGCAGCACGAGAAAAAGAACTCAAAGGTAAGCAGCACAATCTTCCTCCACATCTAAAGAAGAAGATTGAGGACGCACCAGAGGATCAAATCAATAGTAGTCAATATGATGAAGAGATGGACGACATCCGCAAACTATCTGGGCTCTAAAAATATAGAACAATGTCAAAATCTTTGGATGGGGTATTAACTAAAAAAGCTAACCAGCAAGAACAATACACCAATGAACAAATAGAAGAATTAATGAAGTGCATGGATCCTGAGGAAGGATACTTGCACTTTTCCAAACACTACGCTTACATACAACATCCTGTCAAAGGTAAATTGTTATTTGATCCGTTTGACTATCAAGTCAGACTAATGGATACATATCACAATCATCGCTTCAATGTGAATATGCTACCACGCCAGACAGGCAAAACAACCTGCGCGGCAATATATTTGATGTGGTACGCTATGTTTCATCCAGATCAAACAATTCTAATCGCTGCTCACAAATACACAGGCGCTCAAGAGATTATGCAGAGAGTTCGCTATGTGTATGAATGTTGTCCAGATCATATTCGTGCAGGTGTAATCAGTTACAATAAAGGTAGCATTGAATTCGAAAACGGTAGCAGGATTGTAAGTGCAACCACTACAGGTAACACTGGTAGAGGTATGTCCATATCACTGCTATACTGTGATGAGTTTGCGTTCGTTGCTCCAAACATAGCTGAAGAATTTTGGACTTCTATCTCTCCTACACTAGCAACTGGTGGGCGTGCCATTATTACATCTACTCCAAACTCAGACGAAGATACATTTGCTACAATTTGGAAGCAAGCTGAACACAAGTTTGACGAGCACGGCAACGAACAAGATTTAGGTATAAACGGATTTAAATCTTTTACCTGCCGCTGGGACGAGCATCCTGATAGAGATGAAAAATGGAAAGAGGCTGAACTAGGACGTATTGGTGAAGAGCGTTTTAGACGTGAATATGGCTGCGAGTTCTTAGTATATGATGAAACACTAATCAACTCTATACGTTTAGCTGAGATGGTAGGCAACAAAATTATAATGAACATGGGACAGATACGCTGGTATAGAAAAATAGATCCAGCGGCTACATATGTTGTAGCACTGGACCCGGCTATGGGAACTGGTGGTGACTATGCTGCTATACAAGTTGTAGAAGTTCCTACTTGGAAGCAGGTAGCAGAGTGGCGACATAACACTACTGCTATTCCTGGACAAATACGATTGCTAAAAGATTTGTGTATTCATATTGCATCTAAATTAGACAATGTAAATTCATTATATTGGAGTGTAGAAAATAATTCCATTGGTGAGGCGGCACTTATTGTTATTAATGACTTAGGTGAAGAACATATACCTGGATTATTTTTGAGCGAGCCTATCCGCAAAGGACATATGCGGAAGTATAGGAAAGGCTTCAACACTACACATAGCTCTAAACTCAATGCGTGTAGTAAAATGAAAACTATGATTGAGAACTACGAACTAGAAATAAATTCAGCAGCATTGATATCAGAACTGAAAAATTTTGTAGCTAACGGTGCATCTATAGTGCTAAGATGGAGGAAACAGATGACTTGGTTTCTGCCATGCTGCTGGCTATACGAATGATTGGCGTGTTACGAGATTGGGATCCTAGAATATATAACTCTTTCAAGAGTTTGACGCAAGATGACGAATACGAACCACCAATGCCAATCTTTATATCTAATCATTATTGATAAATAAAATTATGGATAAGAATATTGACTTTATAGGCGAAGAGCTGTTTAATAAAATCCGCGGAAGATTTCCTGAGGTTACTATTGGTGACGAATCAGGAAATGTTACAAACAATCCTAAGGAAGGACGCTACTTTGACTTTGAATTCAAACCAGGAACAGGATCAATAAATGTTGAACTGAGCCAAGAGGGTTTGAATGTAATGTACGCTGAAACTTTTCTAGAGGACCAAACCTCTACTACAAAAAAAGGATGGTATTCTTTTCTAAAAGAATTACGACAGTTTGCTAGAAAAAGGCTAATGAACTTTGATGTGAGAAACATTACAAAGAGCAACTTAGACAAACGCGATTATAAATTTATGTCATCACAACACTTTGGGGATCAAGCAATGACAGAATCAAAACTATACGGGACTGCTCGAGATAGCTATCAAGATGTTGGAACATCACGTATCCACCTAGAGCACACCCGCAAGGTAAATCAAGATTTGATGAATTCAAGAACACAGAACATCAAAAACATTTATATTGAAAATGCTGATGGAGAAAGATTTAAATATCCATATAAGCATTTGAACGGTGCACGAGCTATGGCACGGCATATGTCTGAAGGCGGGCATCCATTTGATGATTTTGGAAAACACATTACGGGACTATCTGAAGAGCTTGGTATTTTAGGTAAGTTTAAAACTTATGTAGGCAAATCTAAAGCAGTTACAGAGGGAATGAAAAACTATCACGGACTTGTAAAAGAACGTATCCAGTCAATCAAACGAACACTAGAATCAATACAACGTGAGTATAGCTACAAGCACATTACATCACAATTCGTAGCTGAGGAACTTACAGAAGTTCCTGAGGACATTTCTGTAAATTGGATTGATCAACTTACTGTAAAGCAATTTGATGAAGAGCTAAAAGAAGCATTCCCTTACCTTTATCGTCTAGTAGCAGAGGCTCCTTTAGAGTCAATTGGTCCAGACGATTTAGTAAAAGAAGAACCAACAGAAAGAAATCGAGCAGCAAAAAAATCTTCATCCCCAGTAGAAAAATTTGAGGCTTGGGCACAACATAGAGTTGATAATGCAGTCCAACAAGAAAAATTACGAGATCTAAAAAAGCGTCATCATCACAAAGGTAGCAAGTTCAATCCTATCGACGATGAGATAGTGGATCATAGAGAAGAAAAGAAAATCCCCGTAACCGAATTTATTTTAGGTTACTATGATAAGGAAACAGGACAGTTTCCTAAAGGCGAAACAGCAGTATTGACAGCCGTAGAAAAAGACTATGGCCCAAAATACGTTGAAGGAGCTAATAAGTTTATTAGAGCAATAAACGAAAAGTTCAAAGAATATCACACAAGATCACGTGGAGAGTTTGTACAAGATTCTGCAGGTGGATTGAATGATATTATTAGGTTGAGTGGAATAGGGGCTTGAAAGGGTTAGCTCAATTGATGCGTGTCATCATTATAACGATTGTATTGATACTTTTATCTGCTTGTACCGAGGAAGCCAGAAACAAACTCTTTCGTTCTGCTGATAATGTTATAGGGCAAGACTATCGTGTCTCATATATAGATGAGGGAAAGGTAGTTAAGACATGGACCATTAAAGATGGCAAAATAACATCAGGACAAAAAGAGAATGGAATACCAACAGGCTACTATTATTTTTGGAGTGAGGAAGTAGGTTATGTTCAGACTCCAGTTGATAGAACTATAGTTGAGGAAATAAAGTAGAGGAGTACTGAATGAAATACATTAGCGGGCTTTTAGTAGCACTGGTAATGTCTGTTATAATGACAAGCACAGCATCAGCTGAAATTCACGACAATGGCTATGTAGGTAATGGAAGAATCTTCCATGACATCAAAAGGCCTATTATGCGAGGTGGTGTAGAATATCCTGTTTTTTATACATCTCGAGATGACGTCTATGCATTCTCATTTGATTATGTCGTAGCTGAAATGAAAAATATTTACTACGATAGACAAATAGCACAACGGCATGGCGTTAGATTTACAACCTATCCTGATCTTGATATTACTCTGTTCATTGCTGACAGTCCAATGGAAGTAATGGAGTTATACGAAAAGTTAAAGGATGAGCCAATGATATCTTATCATGAATTGGCTTTGTTTGAGGCACACCCCGATATGAAAATGGGAGTGGTTGAACTTACTGACATGGAATCACCTATTGGCAACAATATGCTGTGGTTCACTGTTTGGTAATAAATAAAATATAATTTAGGAGAAACAATGAAATTATTTTTGGCATTGAGCGCAGTGGCACTCATCGCAGTAGGCTGTACAGCACCTCAACCTGCAGTTGAAGGACCTTACTTCATGCAGCACGACGATCACGATAAGATTTGCTATACCCGTGGCACAGATGTTATTTGTGACTACCACGAGCATAACAAAGCACCAGAGGCAGCACCTCATCATCATCAGTCAGTGAAGAAGCACGATCAATACCATGATCACAATCATTCCCACGAAGGATGATACAAGGGAAAAAGTTTGGATCTTTGGAGATAGCTTTGGAGATCCATGCTTTTCCCACATACCATATACATATACCTACCAACTTAACCATCAGTATCAAGTAAGAAATTACTGTCTTAGTGGATCATCACCCATAAGGATGCTGAATGAACTTTTTAAGAAAATTATAAAACATAAACGAAAACTTGAACAGCTAAAAGATATAAATTTAATTTTTTTATTATCTTATGCTCATAGATTTGATTTTAAGCCATTTGAGGCTAGTGAAGCTAGTAATTTTGCACATATGTTTTATAGAACTAGAGAGGAATCTATAATTGAAATTAAAGACGCAGAGAAATATTTACCTTGGTATAAATGGGCTAAGATATATGCTCGGCATCATCGAATTCCTTATAATGTTGATGAAATAGATGAAATTCGAAACTTACAAACATTAATTGCTCAAGGAAAATTATTTAAAAAGGTTCTTGTTATACAAGTTCCACAACTGCCACTAAATGAGTCTTCTAGTTATACAGACATGTTTTTAAAAGCAAATAATGAACATATATTTGATAATGTGAGCGTCAATCAAGGACCTGGTCTGGAGACTTATATGAATATGCCATATACTGATTCACTCTTCGTCACTCATGAGATAAATCTCTCCCCCAATCATCTGTCAGAAACAAATCATCATCTTTTTTATAATGCGCTGTCATTATGGATAAATAAAACTGAAGCTAGTTCATTTAGCACAACGGTTCTAAAGCAAGAAATATTTCCTCTTGACTTTAGATAAAATATAGTATATACTAAGAAGTATATGCTACTTTTAACTCAACTTAGGCATATTTAACAGGCTATTATTATAGGAGAATATTATGGCATCTTTAGCAGAAATCCGAGCAAAACTCAAAGAACAAGAATCCAAATCAACAGGACAAGGTGGCGGCGATAACGCAATTTATCCCTTCTGGAATATTTCAGAAGGAACGACTGCGGTATTGAGATTTCTACCTGACGCAGATACAAACAACACTTTCTTTTGGCGAGAACGTTTGATGATTAAACTACCTTTTGAAGGTGGCATCAAAGGACAAACGGACTCTAAGCCAGTACAGGTACAGATTCCTTGTATGGAAATGTACGGAGAGTCTTGCCCTATCTTGAACGAAGTTCGTGCTTGGTTCAAGTCTCCGGAGATGGAGTCAATGGGGCGTAAGTATTGGAAGAAGCGTTCTTATTTGTTTCAAGGATTTGTAGTAGAAGATCCAATGAACGAAGAATCGAAACCTGAGAATCTTATTCGTCGTTTTATACTTGGTCCACAAATCTTTACCCTAGTCAAGGATGCTCTTATGGATCCAGACATGGAAGAGATGCCAACTGATTACACATCAGGCTTGGACTTTAGACTGAAGAAGACTTCCAAAGGTGGATACGCTGATTACTCAACATCCAGCTGGGCACGACGAACACGCCCACTAGGCGATGCTGAAATGCAGGCTGTGAATAACAACGGCTTGTTCAATCTGAATGACTTCCTTCCAAAGAAGCCAACAGATGTAGAATTGAAGATTATGCAGGAAATGTTTGAGGCATCTGTCGATGGCGAGGCATATGACGAAGAGAAGTGGGGTAGCTACTTCCGCCCTGCTGGGTTGGCAGCTAAGACTGGTGATCCACAATCCGCTCCTGCTCCCGCACCTGCTCCAAAGGTAGAAGCTAAGGTAGAAAAGGTAGAAGACGACGATCTACCATTTGAGCCAGACGAGCCCAAAGCGGCAGCCGATGCTGCTAAAGGTGGAGCTGATGCTAATGACATTTTAGCAATGATCCGTAACAGACAAAAGTCTGAAGATTAATATATTGGCGCCCCGTTAGTTAAATGGTATAACAGTAGATTTGTAATCTTCCGTTACTAGTTCGATTCTAGTACGGGGCTCCACCTCACCCTTTAAGGAATTTAATGGCAAAGGCTTTTGACCCATCAAAGTTTCGCAAAGAACTGACTAAATCTATCTCAGGTATGAGTACAGGATTTAATGATCCTACTGATTGGGTTAGTACAGGAAACTACGCACTAAATTATTTGATATCCGGCGACTTCTATAAAGGAATACCTCTAGGTAAAGTGAGCGTATTTGCAGGAGAGTCAGGCGCTGGTAAAAGTTATATTTGTGCTGGCAATATTGTAAAAGCCGCACAGGAACAAGATATCTTCGTTGTGCTAGTAGATAGTGAGAACGCACTAGACGAAGAATGGCTACGCAATCTAAATGTAGATACATCCGAAAGCAAACTGCTAAAACTCAATATGAGTATGATTGATGATGTAGCTAAAACAATCTCTGTCTTTATGGATGACTTCAAAAAGCTAGACGGAGAAGACAAACCCAAAGTATTATTTGTTATTGACTCACTAGGTATGTTGCTAACTCCAACAGATGTTGATCAGTTTGGCAAAGGCGATCTAAAAGGTGATATGGGTAGGAAACCTAAAGCACTAACAGCCCTAGTAAGAAATTGTGTCAATATGTTTGGTAGCCATAACGTAGGACTTGTAGCAACTAATCATACATATGCATCTCAGGATATGTTTGATCCGGATGATAAAATTTCAGGCGGACAAGGATTTATTTACGCCTCTTCTATTGTAGTAGCGATGAAAAAGCTAAAGCTAAAAGAAGATGAGGATGGAAATAAAACCTCAAATGTAAATGGCATTCGTGCTGCTTGTAAAGTTATGAAAACACGATATGCTAAACCGTTTGAAGGAGTACAAGTTAAGATTCCGTATGAGACAGGAATGGATCCGTATAGTGGATTAGTGGATCTATTTGAGAAGAAAGGATTGCTTGTAAAGGATGGCAACAGACTACGTTACACAGACTCTGCAGGAGTAGAGCATAAAGAGTATCGCAAGGCATGGACTGGTGAGCGACTAGACATGATTATAAATGATCTACCCAATCGTCCTCTTGAGCTAAATATACCATATGTTGAAACTCAAGAGGAGATAACACAAGATGAATGAACAGCTCATTGTTGATACATGGACTTTATTCAAAGATCATTTAGATAAAAAGAATCTACCTGCTGTAGCAGAACAGTTTGTTGAACTATGTGCTGACTACGGGGTAGATGATCCAACGTTAAAAACTGTATTAGGCAACTGTCCTTATTTGGATCACGCAATTGCTTACTACTTGGACGAACCTGACCTCGAATACGATGAGTAAATATGGCAGGATGGTACTCTAGTGTTACTAGAGACGTAAACTCTATACCTAATGCTATTCAACACTTTGAATCAGAACTAGCACAAGCTCGTATGGAGTGTAAGCTGAGAGGCTCACTTGAAAAAGCTAGTTCTGAACTTCCAGGTATAGTTGAGCATAGGTTCAATCAGTTACAAGAGATTGAGGCTATTCTCAACTACCTAAACATAGAACTTCGCAAACTAAGATCCTCATTCTTTAAAAAATATTTAGAAAATTATCAGCGAGCACTGTCTAGTAGAGATGTAGAAAAATATGTAGATGGTGAACCTGATGTTGTTGATTTTGAACATATCATAAATGAGTTTGCACTGCTTCGTAATAAATGGCTAGGCGTTATGAAAGGCTTAGATCAGAAGCAATGGCAAATTACTAACATTACTAAACTAAGAGTAGCAGGTATGGAGGACGCAACATTATGATTTACGAATTTCATAGACAGCATCGAGGCAACGCAGGAGACTTTTACTGTAACCCTAGCAGATACTTTGCAGATTTTTCTGCCAAGACTTGTCCTATTCAACTTCAAGATAATCCAAGATATCAAGTAACTGATGCCGAGGGTAAGATTGTTGTTATAGGAGGAGGTGGTTTGATACATCCAACGTTCACAGAGAATATTGAATTTATTGTAAAACAGCAACCCGCAAAACTCGTAGTCTGGGGTATTGGAACCAATTATGATGTAAATAAGGACAGAGGATATCCTGAATGGCTTGGCAATGCTGATATGATTGGTTTGCGAGATGCTAACAATATAGGCATTGGCGAATATGTTCCGTGTGTAACTTGTATGCATCCAGCATTTGATAATCCTTATGAAATAAAGCATGACAAAGTATATTATCTACACGCAAGAAAAGAAAAGCCAGATGTAGATGCACCTGTACTAACTAACAAGGCAAAAGACATATATAATATTATTCGCTTTTTAGCTTCAGGCGAAACTGTAGTAACTACTAGCTATCACGGAGCCTATTGGGCTATGCTACTTGGCAGGAATGTTCAAGTAGTGCCGTGGAGCACAAAGTTCAAAACTTTTAAATATACGCCTGTAATGTTAGAGTCAATCAATGATGTGTCCAATGACACTATGTATATCCATCCTACATACTTGGAAGAATGTAGAGATCTAAACAAACGGTTTTATGAGAGATTTAAAAATTTATGTGGGCTATGATCCAAGAGAGGACTTAGCATATGAAGTATGTCGCCATAGCATTCTAACACGAACACCTGGCGCTACTGTATATCCAATTAAGAAAACAATGTTAGAGAAGTCAGGCTGGTACTGGCGTCCAATAGATAGATTATCATCTACTGAATTTACATTTACTAGATTTCTAGTACCTGCGCTAACACACTACAGAGGGTGGGCATTGTTTATTGATTGTGATACGCTATTACAAACTGACTTGAACGAACTGTTTGATTTAGCTGACGACAAGTATGCTGTAATGGTAGTGAAGCACGACTACACACCACTCAGCCAAACTAAAATGGATGGCAGACTACAAACTGTATATCCACGCAAAAACTGGTCCTCGGTAATGTTGTTCAACTGTGAGCATCCTTCTAATAAAGTTTTGACTAAGGAACTTATTAGTGACCCATCTAAAGATGGTGGATACTTCCATCGTTTCAATTGGCTGCAGGATGATGAGATAGGCGAACTGCATCACGAATGGAACTGGCTTGTAGGGCACTACTACAAACACGATGGATCACCAAAGCTAATACACTATACAGAAGGCGGGCCTTGGTTCAAAAACTATTTTATGCAGGACTTATCAGATGTTTGGAAGGATGAGTATCAACAACTAATGGAGAGAGAATTTACCATCAAGGACACTGTTGATAAATGAAAACCACTGTTTGTGCCTTCATCAACTCAATACCTCCATCTGCCCGTAGAAGTCACAAAGCAGACTTACTCATAAATTTTATCAAAGGAGTCAATGCTAATAAAGACTCTGGCAAAATTTATGACTCTAGATATAATCGCCCCGTCCCAGTTGATGTTGCTGTATTACAAGGCTGGGTGCATGAGAATTCCTCAAGAACTCCTCATCTAAATTTTCGTCGTAGTATTATAAAACGACAACAAGACGATAATAAAAATCTTATTGTTATTGATAGTAACCTGTTTGGTTACAATGTAGATAAGTTACACCCTATGATGTATCATCGTTTTAGCATGGGCGGAGTATTTCCAACTACTGCTAACTATTTTGATACTATTGTAGATGAGACACGCTGGGATAAGATATCCACAGATTTAGATATAAAAGTAAAGCCATGGCGTAAGTTAGGAAGTTACATCTTACTATGTTGCCAACGCAACGAAGGTTGGAGTATGAAAGGACTGTCTGTTGTAGATTGGATTCATCAAACAGTTCAAGAGATCCGCAAGCATACAGACAGAGGCATACTTGTAAGAGCTCATCCAGGAGACAAACACGCTCATAGATATTTGCGAGAGACAAAGCATAAAATATCTAACAACAAAAGTATCAAAAAGGATTTTGAAAAAGCATGGGCTACAATAACATACAATTCTAGTCCAGGTGTAGCCAGTGCTATTGAAGGAGTACCTCTGTATGTTACAGATCCAATTCCACAGACTAGCCAAGCATTTGCTGTAGCCAATACAGATTTATCTACTATTGAGTCTCCACAAACATTTGATAGAACAGATTGGCTACAGCGATTAGCTATGTGTCATTGGAAAATGGAAGAGCTACGCAATGGCGATGCTTGGCGACATATGAAACAATTTATCTCCGATAAAGAGCCTTATGTAACCTTAGGGAAGAAGTAAAGTCTTTATCTTTGTGCTTTGCTTTTAAATGCCATAGTTTTCCTTGCATTTGATTATTGAATGGGCTTAGTATCTTATCTGGCTTTGGAGATAATTCTCTATAGCTAAAGTCATCTACAAACTCTCTACACTCACGAATAACTCTACCAAACGAATCTCCATCAAAAGGCTTATACATATTTGAAAAGTCTCGACGATGATAGATGCTGCGATACTTTGCATAGAACATAGGCTTGTATCTATGCTCTCGATTGATTATAAAGAATCCTGTCTCTACAGAATAGTAACCTTGCTGGGGAACTCCAAAGTGAGCAGATATATTATCTGAACTATCATCCCCTATCAAAGAGTGTAACCAAAGGGGTGTAATGTAACCTTCTGAGATTACATCAGCATCTACCCATACTAGATAACCAGTAGAAGGCTTGAGATGTTCTATAATAGGAAATGCCTTTTTAGAAAATATAGTAGCTCGGCTGTTAGTATGTGTTGCTTTTTGGAATTTATGAAAAGCAGATCCTAAATTATTCACATCCTTGATTGTAATTCTAGGATCAGTTATAGGCAAAGTGTCTTCTGTATAAACAGTAAGAGTAAAGCCAGTCCAATACTTCAGCCAAGTTTGAATCATATAAGTCCCAACCTTGTTGTAATAGTCGAGACTCATACTTGTTACAACATCAAAACTTCCAGTATTTTTCTCCACGCTTCACCATAAGATCTCTTTTATTGCTTTTACCTGTTTGTTTTCTGTCACCCTTTAGATGATCTAACCAAGTACCTAACACACCATTGATGAGAGGATGTCCTCCCCCACCAGTCTTTACAGCCACGCTATACATACCAGCACTGTAATCTAACACATCTGGATACATACGCATAAATTTTTCTAAGCAGGAGCCAAACACATAACTATCGTGCCATTCATCTAATTTGAATATCCCGTCCTCAGCATTCTCATATTGATATTCAAGATTAGCTACAAACTGTCGTGCTTTAGCGGATTTGCAATCAATCCCATAAAAGCCACACTCAGGCCATGTCTGAGATCCTTTGCCTCTGCCTACATATGTTAGCCATACATCAGAAGGGAACAGAGATGCATATTGTTCATAGTTCCAGTGACTATGCACAACCATGTCAGCATCAATCCATACAACCCAACCTTTGCCAGTATTTCTTTCACAAGCATCAAATACCGCATATACCTTGTTTGCAAATCGCATCGCATCCCATTTGAATTTTTTATCATAGTCCCTAGGACGCTTGTGCGGGAAAGGACACTCGCCATTAGCCTTAGGAACCTTGCCCCATTTCTTTTTGAACTTCATCAACTTTGGTAATGCTTCCCGTTGATTCAATATTAGAATCTTGCTAGGTGCGGGATTGATTGGATCACAATCCTCAGCATACACTAGCAACTTCATATTATCATCTGTATTTTGTGCCCATGTGTCTAAGAACTTTTGAGCATAGAGATCTAAACCCTCTTTGTTGAAAGTTGTTACCGCAAGAATGTCTGTCATCAGTTTCTCCTGTATATATAGTATATATAAGTATTTAATATGAAATCATTTAATTTGCACACAAATAATGGAGCACTCAACTCCAAATCTGTATTCGCTGCCTTCGAGGCTGGAGCTAAACGATTAGGCTACACTGTTTACCATAACTCCGACAAAGGAGATGTAGATGTCATATGGGGCGTCCTCTGGCATGGTAGAATGTTGAAGAACAAAGAGATATGGCACAGAGCAGCTCGCAATCGTACACCTGTCATAGTATTAGAAGTAGGTGCTATAGAACGCAATGTCACATGGAAAATGGGAGTAGGCGGAGTCAATAACTCAGCTTACTTTGGACCTCGAGCAAACGACAGCAAGCGAGCTGACAAGCTAGGACTAAAGCTAGATCCATGGAAACAAAACACAAATGGTTCTATACTCATAGCTTGTCAAAACAATAAGTCAGCACAATGGCACGACGAGCAACATCAAGAGCGATGGCTGATGGATACACTAGCTACAATAAGAAAACATACTGATAGAAATATTATTGTAAGGCAGCATCCACGATGCCCAATGCGTCTGAGAAACCTACCTGCCAACACTATTCTACAAATACCTAAAAAGATTCCTAACACATATGATGACTATGACTTTACTGTTGAGAAGGCATACGCCGTAGTCAATTGGAGTTCCAACCCAGGCATCATAGCAGCAATGAAAGGAATACCACTCTTTACTTCCTTTTCGAGCCTAGCGTGGAGCGTGGGTAATCTGGATGTAAATAATATAAACAATCCAGACACACCTGACAGACGACAATGGCTGAATGATTTTGCATATACCGAATGGACTACGAAAGAAATATCTACGGGTAAGCCACTAAAACGATTGACAAATATTTTATAACCTGTTATAATGAAAGTATAGGTAGAATTTATGATGACATTTGGACTAGAGGATGTAGATTCTCACGAACCACAGGACCCAGTGACTATTGAAGATTATTTAGATATTATATCAGCTAATAAAAAAATTCTAACAGATCCTGATCAAAAGTTATTCTATAGCTTACACAGACAATCTATGAAGGGTATGGGTTTGACTGAACGGCAGCACGAACTGCTAAAACTCAAACTACTTGAATACTCTGAGTGGCTCGAGGCACGCTATCCTGACTTTAGAGAAGACTTGGATCATCTGCGTCACCCATATCGTATTATTGATAGAACAAGAACTATCAAAGTAATAGAGCGAGAAGTGCCAGTGTTTGGGGGACTCATCAAAGCTCAGATGATGGCTATACGCTTTCCATTTTCTAATAAAATGATAAAGCATATTGATTTTATCAAGTCTGTACAAGATAAAAAAATGTACGACAATAAAACAAAGACGCACTTCGTCAAACTAAACGAACGCAACGCATTAGATATTATCACACACTTCAAAGATTTAGAATTTGATATTGAGCCTCAGCTATTAGAGTATTATGATGAGGTATGTCAAATACAATCTAACAGTGATACTCATTGCCCTGGTGTATATGATTATCAGTTACGCAATGTTCATCCACGAGTGGTTGAATACGCACATGAAAAGTTTGGCGAACCAGGACCGCACAACTTACATTTATATCGAGATGCTGCAGGTATATTAGGACTGTCTCATTTTGATTTGAAAGCTAGTAGAGAAAACGATGCGAAGCTAACACAAGTCAGCCAAAATATATTATTGAGAACTACTAATCTTTGCTTTGCTTCATCTAAAATATATGGACTAGATCAAATTTTTGAAAGCATACACGAGCTAGATAGATATCCATTACTCATATCTATGCCAGTATTATCTCGACACGAGTCTGTTTCATTCTATCAAGCTAATGGAATTGATCATGTCTTAGGTCCTGGCGAGTCAGTTCCTGATATTGTTATCCTAGCCAAGCTACATACATATTTAGAATCATATGTAAAAAATTCTGAGATGGCAGTTTTGTATCGCAAGGATAAGAGATCAATAGATGATTGTGAATTTAATAACTATGTCACTAGACACGAACTAAATAATTTACCAACCAAGGACACTAAAGTTATCTTTTTACATCAGCAAAAGAGAATACCTAAGCCACTGCTTGAATCTAGTTGGAGGCCTAGAACTGTATTGATGCTACGAGCTTCTATCTCTACTAATAGAACTATTACTGTTTTTAGAGAATCAGCAGACTTAAACTTAACGTACTCAGATGAATTTTTCACAGGACATCATTACTTTACAATATGAAACCATGTAAACTTGTAATACAAGACGAAGTCAATATCAAGTTAGAAGGCTTGCCAGTAGATGTAAGACGCAAAATAGCAAACGCTCTAAAGTTTGAAGTTCCATATGCTAGGCATACGCCACACTACAAGCTAGGGCGTTGGGATGGCAAAGTTCCTTTCTTCAACATAGGAGGAACAGGATATGTCAATCATCTAGGCACTGTGGTAGAGATCCTATCTAAACACAACTACACTATCTCAGATATTGATGATAGACGGCAGACAATAGACTTACAGTTTCCAACTATTACAGAGAACTATTGGGCGAACCAAGGAGTATGCTGGCCCAAAGGACATCCTGCTGAGGGTGAAAAAATACTACTACGTGACTACCAGGTAGAAGCGATAAATAATTTTTTAGCTAACCCGCAGTCACTGCAGGAAATAGCTACGGGCGCAGGTAAAACTATTACCACAGCCACACTCTCACACATAGCAGAACAACATGGACGAACACTTGTCATTGTACCAAACAAATCTCTTGTGCAGCAGACTGAAGAAGATTACAGAAACTGCGGGCTGGACGTCGGCGTATACTTTGGTGATCGAAAAGACCTTGCCAAAAAACATACCATATGCACTTGGCAGAGTCTTAACATCCTTGGAAAGAAAAGCAAAGACGCAGAAGTAGAAATAACTCTCGCAGAGTTTTTACAAGGTGTACAAACTATTATTGTAGATGAAGTGCACCAAGCAAAAGCTGATGTTCTAAAGGCACTACTAACACAAAGCCTAAAGAACGCTGCCATACGATGGGGACTAACTGGTACTATACCAAAAGAAAAATTTGAATTTGAGGCACTCCACGCTGCCATAGGTCCTGTAATTGGATCTATTAGTGCTAAGGAGCTACAGGACAAAGGAGTGCTATCACAGTGTCACGTGAACATTCAACAACTAATAGACATTGTTGAGCATCGTGACTATCAAAGCGAACTCAAATACCTTGTTACTAACGACAAGAGAGTTGAGTATCTGGCTAGCCAGATCATCAATATTAGACAATCAGGTAACACACTCATTCTAGTGGATCGTGTATCCGCAGGTAAAAAGCTACAAGAGCTTGTGCCAGACTCAGTGTTTATCAGTGGCGAAGTAAAAGTAAAAGATCGAAAAGAGACATATGACGAAGTCCAGGATGCGAGCGACATGGTTATTATTGCTACATATGGTGTAGCAGCAGTAGGCATCAACATCCCAAGAATATTCAATCTGGTTCTTATAGAGCCAGGCAAATCATTTGTTCGTGTGATTCAGTCTATTGGTAGAGGAATCCGCAAAGCAAAGGACAAGGACTTTGTACAAATATGGGACTTCACATCTACTTGTAAATTTGCCAAGCGTCATTTAACTGAACGTAAAAAGTTTTATAAACAAGCCCAATACCCATTTACACTACAAAAGGTTGACTGGACATGAAAATTCTAACACTTGAAAATAAATCATTTGACTTGAACAACTTACCTGAGGAGATTGATGAGGACTTTAGGTTTTCTATTTTAGATAACTCAACTCCGTCAGATCCTGACTTTTATTTTGTGCCTCTTATCTTTTTAGAATCATTTAGCAACTCCGCTATCGTTCTAGAGATCAATGGACACGAAGTAATGATGCCTATTGATTTCCATATTGCTGTAGGTGATAGCCGCACAGGCAAGGACTTAGAAGTCCTGCCACTTACAAGTTTGAATGATAGAGGCTTTGAGGCATTCTTATTCAATCCTCTAAAGAGCTACAAAGCAGACTATGGCGAAATCAAAGTAACTAACTTTTACAATGACATCAAATGGTACTTCCCTAAGATAAAGTCAGGGCAGTTACTATCGGTGCCACTAACAGACGATGAGAATCCATTGTGTGCTTTCTTCATCAAGGATGTAAATCGTCAAACAGAAATTATTGACTTCTGCAATCTTATATAGTATTATGGCAAAGCTACCAGTTAAAGATGTTCTTGCTGCTGTAGATATAGGAGCAAAGAATGTATGGGACGAGCTGAGTGATGAGGAGAAAAAGTCTGTATCATTTTGGCTATTAAATAGATATGCTTCTAGTGTAAAAGGTTCAGACGCTGAGATAGCAGTATTGAAGACTAACGAGTTCTTCAATAAACATTATATGATTATGTCAAAGCATCCTAAACTACAATGGCAACTACTCTGTCTGTCAGCAGACTACGGAAAGATTAAATACCATGAGTGGATTGGATTGAAGTCTGGCAAGGATAAACTAGATGCACAAAACAGCAAGTTTCTATCTGTTCTTGAAAAGGCATACCCAAATCAAAAAATGGACGAGCTACTCATATTAGCAAAAATGGCAACTAAAGAAGATATACAGGAACTAGCAGACAATCATGGCATCGACATCAAACTCTAGATTCAAATGCGAATACTGTAAGAAAAGTTTTTCTAAAGAGAGTACAATACTCGTTCACGTTTGCGAAAAGAAACGACGAGCGCAGCAACGTGACGAGAAAAGAGTACAAACAGGATTTTACGCATTCAATTTATTCTATAGGAAAGGCACAGGCTTCAAACGTGACAAGACGTATGAGGAGTTCTGTAACTCTCCTTACTACAATGCCTTTGTAAAGTTTGGTTCATTCGTTACTAACGTCCGCCCTCTGTATCCAGAGAAATATATTGAATACATCGTAATGAGCGGAGTAAAGATTGACAAATGGTGTGATGAGGCATTATACGAAAAATATGCTGTGGATCTTATAAAGAAGGAAGATGTACATACAGCATTAGAGCGTAGCATACAAACAATGACAGAGTGGGCAACTGAGAATCCACCAGCACAATGGAATCATTATTTTAGATTAGTAAATCTAAACAGAGCAGTATATCATATCAAAGATGGAAAGCTATCACCATGGCTACTACTAAACTCTGTACAGGCACAGGATATGATGGGACGATTCAACGAGGAGCAACTTGGACTGATCTATCATATATTAGATCCAGATCATTGGGGTAAAAAGTTTTCACAATCATCTAGGGATGTTATTTTAGCAAAAGAGGTGATAAAGGAAAGCAAATTATGAGAAAAGGATATCGTACTACACATCTACATTTTCCAGCAGGAGGTGGTGGTAGGATGCTCCTATCTTTAATATCAAGTATGTATTATAAACATCCTTTATATAAGATAGGTATGGCTGGCGAGGCACATGATATGCATCACAGTACCAATCTTGACTTTCGTAAAACTGATAATACGATACCAAAAAAGCCAGAAGATGATTTCTATTGGTGGCATCATATAGATTGGGCTGTCGATCACGAACTTATTAAGAACTGTAATTACGTTAGGATGGTAGTGACTGACAAAGACACTGAGCAGATAGCTTACCTAAGAATAATAAAAAATTTTATAGGAGATTCTTTAACTTACTATCATGAACAACAAGAACCAATTAGTTTAACACTTCGAGAGAAAACAGTTTTCTTATCTTCAGACCCAACAGATATATTACATTGGTATGACGTAGATGAGATTTACAAATCGTTTATCAAGATTGGTAGAAAAGTCAGCAAACATCTATCGGGGCATTCGCCAAAGATAAGAACTATGAGTAGGCAAGATGTATGGGATTTATCTCACAGTTACAAAGAACCTTTGCCGCTAAATATCTGGCGACTTGAAAAATACTGGCATCAGTATCGAGCTTGGAGAATTATATTAGCACATAGTAAAAATATTCCTTTAGGAATAAAAGAGATGATAAAGGATCACTTAGTTCATACAAATGAAGATTTAAAATCAACTAAAGATGGAATGCTAAAATATTTTTCTGAAACTACTTTTGATCCTGTATTGCATTCTACTAACAATACATTGCCTATACATTTTAGAAACATAATGACTAAACCACATTATACTATTAAAACTTTGGAGAATTTTTATAACAAAAAATTACCTCCTGCATCTAAAAATTTTTACCTTCATTATCTTAAATATAATGAAGAGTTTGCAAAATTATTTTTCCCATCATTAAATTGGGGGACAGGTTACATAGATGACGCCGTATAAAACTACACATTTAGATTTTCCCGGAGGGGGTGGTGGTAGAATGCTCTTATTTTTAATATCAAGCATGTACCAAGAAAGTCCAGAATATACCATTGGTTATCTAGGCGATGCTCATCAAATGGATCATTATAATATACATTATTGTTTTGATCCAGAAGATCCTTTCCAGCCAATAAATCAAGTTGAGTGGAGATCTCAAATTGATAAATCGCCTGACTATAAATTTTATTATTGGCATAATATTGGACAACAGTCCAAACTTTATTTCCAAAATCAAACTGAAGGGAAATATCTTCAAAACTGTAACTACATTAAGATGCTCGTTACTGAGGATGATTTTGCTCAAATAAATTTCTTACGAATTATAAAAAATGAATTGGGTGATGGAATGGATTATGTTCGAAAAAGATCTAAGGCGTCACTCAAAATACCATATGAGATTATTCAACTAGGCGATAAACCTAATGAGATTATGAGATATTATGATATCAAAAAAATGTATAAAACATTTATTAAGATAGGTAAAAGAGTATGTAACTACCTTGAAAGAAGATATCCTATTTTAAAATATATAGATAGGCAAGATATTTTAGATCAATATTCTTCAACCTTACCAAAAAATGATGTATATAGATTTAAGAGACGATACACAACATATCGTGCTTGGCGTATGATATTATCAGAAGAAACTCTTGAGTTAGGATTGCTGAAACTTTTAAAAGAAAGAATAGATCTTTTTTCTATAGAATATTATACTACAAAAGATGATCCTGGAAAACTATTTACTGATACTACTAATATATTATTTGTAGACTATCGATCTATAATAACTAACCCAGAAGAGACAATTCAAAAACTAGAAGAGTTTTATGGTAGATCAATGCCAAGCCCATCTATAAACTTTTATAAAACTTATCTTAGATATAATGAAGATTTAGCAAGTGTGTTTATTCCTTCACTAAACTGGAAAACAGGAGACTTTAAATGGACATAGTATATTACCCAAATGAGATCCTCACTACAAAAGTTGCTGAGGTAGATATCACTAATCCTGGATTTGATCCTAAAGAGATCAAAGCTATAATGATTGATACAATGCTGAGTAACAACGGGATTGGACTTAGCGCCAACCAAGTTGATTTGAATCATCAACTATTTGTTATGGGAGCAGATCCAAAGAACGCAGAGCTTTGTATCAACCCTACAGTATTACAACACACTGAGGATACTGTATTAGAAGACGAAGGATGCTTGAGCTTCCCTGGCATATTTGTTCAAGTCAAACGCCCTAGAGAAATCCTAGTAGAATATACAGATGAGAATATGGAGCAACGACGACAACACCTAACAGGATATGCTGTCAAAGTATTCTTACACGAGTGGGATCACCTACAAGGAGTATGCTTCAAGGATCGTGTGTCACCACTAAAATGGAAAATGGCTTCCAAAAAAGCGAGTAAGAGAAATGGAAAGTAAATATTCTAAATGGTATTTTGAGTTGATGACATCACGTCCAGTTCGAGAAGATACTTATTTAGAAAAGCATCATATAATTCCCAAATGTGTAGGAGGTTCTGATGATGAAGAAAATCTTATTCTTTTAACACCTAGAGAACATTTTATTGCACACTTATTGCTAACTAAAATGTATGAAGGAGAAGCAAGGCACAAACTGCTATACGCATTCAATATGATGTTTGTTAGAAGTAGCAAGAATAGATTGCGTGGCAACTTCAATTCAAAGTTATATGAATCTATTCGTAAAGAAGCACATCAACATTTTGGAAAGCACGGGAGAAAAGGTAGGCCCGCTTGGAATAGAGGAATGACTCGATCTCAAGCGGTAAAGGATGCTGTGAGTAAAGCCAATAAAGGCAGGACTGCTTGGAATAAAGGAGTGCCTCGAACTGAAGAGGACAAGGCTAAGATGCGAGCCGGTTGGGCTAAAAAATTGGGGAAGTAACGTGGATGTGGATATAGATTTTGCTGATAGAAATTTATTATTAGATATAATTCCTCACCGTGCAGCAACACTAGAGAACGGAGCTAAACACAATACAGGAATATATGGAACTGCTATCCCGTGGAATCCGTTAACTGGACAAGCTACGATAAACTATAAGCAGGCAGAAGAGAGAGGCTATTTCAAAATAGACTTTCTGAATGTCAATATATACAAAGGTGTTAGAGATGAAGGACATCTAGATGAGTTGATGAATACAGAGCCAGAGTGGGAGTTGCTACAGCACGACGAATTTGTAAATCAAGTATTTCACTTGAGCGGGCACGGACCGTTATGTCGTAAGCTACAACCTACTAGCGTCGAAGAACTCGCAATGGTCCTAGCTATCATACGTCCATCCAAAAGGTATCTAGCGGATCAAGGCTGGGACGCTATACGCCGAGAAGTATGGAAGCCTCCATACAATGGAGACTATTACTTCAAGAAAGCTCATGCCTTTTCTTACGCAATTGCTACAGTCGTTCATATGAATTTACTCTGTGAGCAAATTATTTCGGACGACGAACTAACTGCACATTCTTCCTCTTGACTCTCTTTAGTGTTAGGTTGTGCAGATTAACTGTTGGGCCTAGCACTATATTGACATCTTTGCTGTTCATATTTCTCAAACAGTATCTAATAGGCTCAACATCTTTGCTTAGGAATATTGTAATAGGTATTAACCTATTTGATTCCATCCACCATGTTTGTCCTATCTCTAGTAGATATTGTTTGTCCTCAGTAGTCTTAAGCATAGAGTAATCTAATATTGTTGTAATATTATTATCTTGATTTACAACAATACCAACGTATTCTTTTCCGCCGTATGTGATTACACTGATAAATGGGTAGTTTTCTTCTATTTGGTTTCGTAACATTAATCTATTTTTATTCCATATAAATAATATTATGCAGTTAATACCACGTTATTTAGTAGATAATATTATTACGATAGTAGGTAGTGAGCAAGGCCTTTCTACGGAGATGATGCCAGTGTATACACGACAGATCAAAGTCTATAAAGGAATAGACAATACAATACAATTTAGATTATTGAACGCCGATCACAAACCCATAAACATTGATTTATATAAAATAATGTTTGTAGCATTTGATGACAATGGTAGAAAAGTAATTGAAAGAGAGTGCCATCCATACGCACCAACAGATAGTACAGTTCATCGAGGCAAGTTTCAAACAACAATTACAGAAAATGATTTATACAACTTGCCAAAGCAAATGATGAGATATAACATTTATCTAATAGATGAGGAGAACCGTCGTCACATAACTTATGTAGATAGTCACTTTGACAATAATGCTACAATAGTTGTTGATGACTATGCCTTTCCTCCAGCCAAGCCTGCCGGAGTGGCGACGGTATTTACTCCAGATAATAATTTCTGGTACAGTGAATATCTATCTGCTCAACCAGCCCTAAATGGATCTGAGGCGTTACACACTGTGGCAGTATATACCACAGGATACGCAGGCACTGTAACTGTGCAGGCTACACTTGAGAACACACTGTCCTCACCAACATGGGGAGACTTGTTTGACATAACACTGGACGGAACAGAAACAGAACCAGTAGCAAAGAACTTCAACGGAGTATTTTCATTCTTGCGTGTGAAGTTTGATAATGACCCAGTAGATAAGATAAAAAAGATTCTCATCCGAGATTGACTTTTGTAAATAATCATGCTATAATGAAAGTATGAGCCTATTATCTGATACTGTATGGGCACACCTTCCATACAAGAGAAAACAAACGCCTAGTGGCTGGACCGCATTCAACTCTGTATGTTGTCATCATCGAGGACACAAAGCAGATAACAGAGGGCGCTCTGGCATCATTATATCCAACGAAGTAATCAGCTACTCTTGCTTTAACTGTGGCTACAAGGCATCTTGGCAGCCTGGACGCAACCTCACGGCTAAAATGAAGCAGTTACTAGAGTGGTTATCAGTTCCTTCTGATTTGATTACACGGATCTCATTTGACATAATGCGTGTCAATCAAGACATAGAGCACATACAATATGTCTCACATCGTCCTCAGTTTGATCCTGTTAGACTTCCTGTTGGTTCTCAACTAATGACTGAGACACAAAACGAAGCAGTTGTTCCTGTATTAGAATATATGGCTAGTAGAAACTTGCTTATGTCTGATACAAACTTCTACTGGAGTCCTGAGCTAGGTATGAAGAATAGATTTATTATTCCCTTCTACTATGGCGGAGAATGTGTTGGCTATACAGCTCGTACCTACAAGACTGAAGGGAGCATAGCAAAGTATCTAACATACTCGCAGCCAGGATTCGTATATGGTATGGATGCTCAACCATATGATAGGCCTTACGCTATCGTGTGTGAGGGCCCGCTAGACGCTCTTCTCATCAATGGGTTAGCAGTATTAGGTAGTGACATAAACCCGCAGCAGGCGCTTCTTATAAACTCTCTGAATAAGAATATCATCGTAGTACCTGACAGAGATAAAGCAGGAGCAAAGATGATTGAGGCAGCATTGGAGAATGAATGGATGGTAAGTATGCCTCCTTGGCGTAATGAAATAAATGACATAAGCGATGCAGTAGCTAAATACGGTAGAACACTAACTCTTTACAGTATAATGAAATACAAAGAGAGGACCAGTCTAAAAATAAAATTGAGAATGAAAAGATGGATAAAATAAAAGATGCTTTCCGTAAGCTCTGGGAAATTATTTCTTTTCCATTTGTATGGGTAAAAGAAGAAATTGAATTTAGAAAACGATTAAAGAAATTGAGAGAACAAGACCCTTTTATTTATGAGTAAGTATGATTACTTGGGGCGTCAGCGCAAACAGTCATAACGCATCGCTAACAGCATTCGATGGAGATAAAATTGTATTCTCTAGTCACTCAGAACGATTTAGTAGAATAAAAAACGATCCACATCTAAACAGTAAAATTATAAACTATGCTCTACAATGGGGCTACCCTTCTGAAGTAATATGGTATGAAGATCCAATTCTAAAAAGTGTCAGGCAGCTAAAAGCGGGTCAAGGTTGGAAGTTTGGCGAGAACAATGTTGAAAAGTATATGGCAAAGTATGGCATACACTCTCCCGTGAATACAATGAGCCATCATCAGTCACATGCCGCTGCAGGATACTACACCTCAGGATTTTCAAATGCTACAGTTATAGTAATAGATTCTATTGGAGAATTTGAGACTCTAACTGTATGGGAAGGCACTGGACAGAACCTACATCAAATATTCTCACAAGGATATCCACACTCAATTGGTTTATGGTATAGTGCTATGACGCAACGACTAGGACTAAAGCCAAATGAGGAAGAATATATACTGATGGGAATGGCAGCATTTGGTGATAGCAATAAATATTTTGACGAGATACTAGATACATTTTTTGACTTGACGCCATCTGCTATAGATAATATATTTGGCAAGATACCAACTATAAAGCTAAAGCATAATCTACATCGAGGATGCTTATGGTGGAAGCCAGATATGATAGCACACGAATTTGGTGGTCCAACTTTTTGGGCATATGATGTGGCAGCAGCAACACAACGAGTCTATGAGATGTTACTTGAGACAATCTCTAGAGAAGTAAAGAGTCGAACTACTAGCAATAACCTAGTCCTTATGGGCGGGTGTGCTTTGAATTGTAGTGCTAATACTAATATATACAGTATGTGGGATAATGTATGGATTATGCCTGATCCAGGTGACTCCGGTTCATCAATTGGATCTGTATTAGCATATAGGGGCAGACATATAGACTGGCCCGGTCCATACTTAGGATATGAAATAGAAGGAACACTAAATTATGACAGAATCATCTCAGAACTTGAATCCATCGGACTCTGCGGAATTGCAAGAGGACATGCAGAGATTGGTCCTCGTGCCCTCGGCAATCGCTCTCTTATTGCTGATCCTCGGGATCCAAATTGCAAGCGTAGGGTTAACCATATTAAACAGCGGCAAGAGTTCAGACCCTTCGCCCCCGCAATCCTCGCTGAATATGCCGATGAATATTTCGACGGCCCAACAGGACCATATATGCAATACACTCCGAAGTGTCGAGAGCCAGAACGTTTCCCAGGCATTGTACACACTGATGGAACCTCAAGAGTCCAAACGGTTACAAGAGAAGATAACCCTAGCTTTAGAGAATTGTTAGAACTATGGTATGACAAGACAGGCTGTCCTATGTTGCTAAACACTAGCCTAAATATAAAAGGACAGCCTATGGTAAATGACTTAGGAGACGCACGTGACTTTGAAAAGAAATACGGAGCAAAAGTATTCTAATGAGCAGACAGAACACAGACTATGGATATGATATACAACGTGTATATCTTGAGATGTTTCTAACAGATGCTGAATCGTTTATTAGGTGTCAAGGTGTATTTGAGCCAAAGACATTTGATAAGAGATTACAATCAGCAGCAAAGTTTCTAGCAGACTATGTAGCAGAGCATAACGCAATACCTACACGGGATATGGTGAATGGTGCGTGTGGTACAGAGCTACGAGATCCTGGCCCAATGAAGACAGAGCATTATGATTGGCTACTAGCAGAGTTTGAAACTTTCAGCAGACACAAAGCACTTGAGGAAGCTATTCTCAAGTCAGCAGACTTACTAGAGAAAGGCGAGTATGGCCCAGTAGAGGATCTAGTAAAGAACGCAGTGCAGATAGGATTACAAAAAGATTTAGGAACTAACTACTGGGCAGATCCTAGAGGCAGACTAGAGTGGATCAAAAGTAGGAACGGACAAGTAAGCACAGGCTGGACAACACTGGATCAGAAACTATTTGGTGGATTCAACAGAGGAGAACTGAATATATTTGCTGGAGGCTCTGGCGCAGGTAAAAGTTTATTCCTGGCTAACTTAGGAGTCAATTGGGCAAAGGAAGGATTGAATGTAGTTTATCTAACATTTGAGCTTTCAGAACAGATTGTTAGTATGAGACTTGACTCTATGGTTACAGAGATACCTTCTCGAGAAATATTTAAGAGTATAGATGATGTAGAGATGAAGGTAAAGATTATAGGAAAAAAGTCTGGCGCATTCCAAGTAAAGTATATGCCATCAGGTAAAACAGCAAACGATATTAGAGCATACATAAAAGAATTAGAAATCAAAACAGATAGAAAAATAGATGTATTGCTTGTAGATTATTTAGATTTGATGATGCCTATTGGCAAACGCATCTCGGCTGAGAACTTATTTGTAAAAGACAAATATGTATCTGAAGAGTTGCGTAATTTAGCTATGGAAACAAACACACTATTTGTAACAGCATCTCAGTTGAATAGAGCCTCTGTAGAAGAGATAGAATTCGATCATAGTCATATCTCAGGAGGATTATCTAAAATACAAACAGCAGATAATGTAATAGGTATCTTTACTTCTAGAGCTATGCGGGAACGAGGACGATATCAAATCCAGCTAATGAAAACTAGAAACTCCTCAGGAGTAAATGCTAAAATAGATTTAGATTTTAATATTGATACACTACGCATAACAGACTCAGAGGATGAGGAAGGTGTAACTGTTACATCTAACACAAGTGCTCAGTCTATATTGAGCAAGGTAAAGAGAAACGGATCAGCACCTACAAGTCCAGATGAAGTACCCGACGAACCTAAAATGAAAATCACAGCTAAAACAGATAGCACTAAACTTCGAGATTTTCTAAACAACCTTAAAACGTCTGAGGAAGACTAGCAACTAATAAGTAAAATAAAAGGAGAACTATGTCATGTGGATGCGGGCGCTCGCCAGACTTTTGTAGAGGATGGCACGCTCTTACAGAAGAAGAATGGCAAGAAGAACTTGCTAAGTTTCGTATTGAGGAACAACAGGAAGCAAAATCAAACACAAAGTATCACGAAGTCACTGTACTAGAAGTACATCATACAACACCATCACTATTTAAGATTAGAACAACAAAGCCAGAAGGTTACGCATTCAAGCCAGGTGAGTTTACAATGATTGGGCTACCTGACAGTATAAAGCGAGCTTATTCTTTTACATCAGCACCTAGTGATGACTACCTAGAGTTTTATTCTATCAAAGCACCTAACGGAGAACTTACATCATTATTGAAGTATGTTTTACCTGGCGACACAATGCATGTTGGTAAAAAAGCCAAAGGCACTTTGCTTGCAGAAAACTTTACACCTAAAGAATCTGAACGAGTATGGCTACTAGCTACAGGAACAGGTATTGCTCCATTTATGTCTATACTTAGAAGTAGGCAACTTAAAACTATGTTTGAAAGAAAAACATATGTAATGTGGAGTGTTCGTAAAAAAGAAGACTTACTAGCATATGACGAGGAGCTAACTAGAAATTCGTTTATTCATTATATGCCAATCGTTACACAAGATGCTGAACACTTTGGCTGGACTAAGCGCATTCAAGAATATTTGTTAGATCCTGCTACACACGGACTGACTATGATTCCAGAACTAGATCCAGTAAAGGACAGAGTTATGTTATGCGGCTCTATGGAGTTCAACGAAGACTTGCGTGAGATACTAGAAGAGCGTGGGTTTGTAGAAGGAAGTAATCAACAACAAGGAACCTACGTTCTAGAGAAAGCATTCGTAGGATAAATAATTGATAGGATTTTTTATGGAAACAAGATTGAAATGGTGGGCAATGTTTTGCTCGTCGATAGTAATGTTATTTTTATGTTGGCAGTTTGGATTTCTTACAACACTTTATAATACAGATGTAACATATATTAGTTGGTTGATTATTGGACTATACATCGTATTGAGTTTGAGAGCTGGTTGGAAGATCCATATGTTCGACATTACAAACGATAAGCAATCTAGCTCACGCCCAGAATGGTATATGAGTGAAATGCTGCTAAGCCTAGGAATGGTAGGAACTGTTATAGGCTTTATCTATATGCTCAGCACAATGTTCACAGACATTAATGTTCAAGACATTAATAGCGTTCAATATGCATTGGGACAAATGGCAACTGGTATGGGGACGGCATTATGGACAACACTAACGGGCCTTATCTGTAGCATCTTGCTAAAGTTGCAATTAGTGTATATGGACGAGTTTGTGAAATATGAAAAATAAGTATATAAGCACTCTCGCCCTTACGGATTTATTATTCAATCTAATTTTAGGATTTGTATTCCTTTTCCTTATTAGCTTTTTATTGATTAACAAACCAGAGAAGACTGCTGACGTAGAAAAGAAAGCAGAGATGATAGTCATAATGCATTGGGAAGACATGCATGAAGCTGACATTGATCTCTGGGTACAAACGCCTCATGGAACGGTGAACTTTGTTCAACCAACTAGAGGCAATGTGTTCTTAGACAAAGATGATTTAGGAACACGAAATGATTGGTATTGGAAACCAAACGGTGAATTGGAAGTTGTTCGTATCAACCGAGAAGTTGTTACCTTTAGAGCATTAGAAGTAGGAGACTACACAATCAATGCTCATTATTATTCTTCAGCTCCAGCAGTATTTCCAAAGCAGTTAGTAGAAGAAGGTTGGCTCAAAGAGAATCCATCTATGCGAGGTCCTGCCAATGTTACTGTTGAGGTTATAAGGTTGAATCCTTTCTATATTGTGCATACAAGCTCGCATATTTTAGAAGAAAAAGGAGCCCAAAAAACTTTTATCAATTTTGAACTTGATGATCTAGGAGTAGTTAGAAACATTAACTATCTACCAAAGAATTTGATTCGGGGTAAAGTACCTGGACAAGAATATCATCTATCAGATGTACCTGATGAAGTTGATGAAGGATTACAACGAGCATTGAGGCAACAGACAGCACCGGGCCCAAGCCCAACAACACCAAGTCCATCACCACCATCATCACACTGACAGGAGAGATACATGACACTTTTAATGATATTTGGCTTCTTAGCCGCAGCTTTGTTTGTATATGCTATTATCCAAAGTAGAGCAACACTACATCAATATTATATTATTCCTACAGCACTAGCTACAGTAATTGGTATTGTATTCTTTTATAATACTGTATTAGGATATCCAACTACTGCACTGAATAGTAAAGAGTTTGAATATCTCTCATATCATACTGATGGTGAAACTATTTGGATTTGGGTAAAGCACGATGACGAGGATGAACCACGCTCATATGCTAAACCCTATACAGAGCAAACTCAAGCTGAACTTGAAGCAGGAGACGCTTCTAGAGAGCAAGGAAAAACTGTTAGAGGTGAGTTTATGGAAGAAGAGGCTCTTGAGGAGAACGATGGATCATTTGTTTTAGGTTCTTCTAAGTCTGCTGGCGGAGCATTGGAACTATATGATTTAGATCCTGCTAAGTATTTGCCGCAAAAAAATCCACAAGCAAATAATCCTCCAGCAGTAGTTATGGAAGCTATGAGACAAGGTGTTACACCAACTACAACATCTATGGGCGGACCTTAGCCATAGCACTATAGGATAGTAATCTACGATCTCTATTAGTAGATACTATTCTATATATTGTTTCCGGTGGAATAGCAATAGCATAACCTAGCTTTAATCTAACTGACATTAAATCTTTTATTTCAAATACAGTAGTAGCAGATATTGACACCCATATATTATATTGAACTTTACTTTGTCGATCTACATGGATTTTATGATTATGAAAATTTGTTCCAGTATTTTTATAATATAAAAGTTGCCTAATAGGAGTTGTCCATTCTACTACTTTTTTAGGATATGATGTTGGCTTTCTAAACAACCCCCAGTTATAATAATTTAGAAGAGATTGTGTATTGAGACATGATTGAGTTACTAGATAGCCTTCGTCAAACCAATTACACCCTGACATCCATATACAAGGGGTAAGGACATCATTTGGGTAATTATGTTTGCGTAACCAAGTTTTATTTTTGTCTTTAAATACTCGATAAATTTGTATCATATAACTTACTACACGAACATTATATAAGTTTAGTTTTTATACAACCAGCATTTATGACACCAAACAACGCTACGGAATACACCGTAAATAACGATTCTTTTTTTAACAGTCGTTTAGACATAGATAAATATCTAAAAAGGAATAGGATGGAACCAATTGGAATTGCGATGCTATTGATAGCATTTTTTGTGCTAGGCACATCAATATAACACATAAGGAAACACATGGTAAGAGTTATAATAATTTCATTATTGTTAACTTCTTGCTATACAATAACAGCAAGTGAATGCAATGCTCGTCATTTCTTTGACGAAAAGGCTAGAAGCCAATGTATGGCATTTGTTCAATAAAAAAATATTTTATACTAGTATTATTTATAAGTATAATACAATCATCTTGTAGTGCATTTATAAATTGCGAAGCTAGGCATTTCTGGGATAGAAAATACAACGACGGAATTGCCTATAATAAATGCGTTGCATATAGGAGTAAGGAGAAGGATAGATGGTACGATCGTATATTTGGATTTTAGCGGCATTTGTATTAATGGGAATGTCTGACGGGGAAAGACGAGCAGAGCAAGTTCGCATTAAAGAAATGATGGCACTGTCACAAGTATATAATAAACAACCTAGTCCAGTTGGAAATCGTAGAGCATTGAGGATTCAGCGTAATAGGTATAGAAACAATCTGCCTCCTATCTTTCCCAAAACAATTTACAGAGAACCACAGCGTCCTCCACAACCTAATTCATATGTCAGGTTCTATGGCGGCATCCCCCGCGGCTAACTAATAAAGGATTTATGGCAAAACCTTGCCCACTATGTGCAAGTACAAATACTGAAGAAATTGACTTTGTATCTCGCAAGAGATTGAACGATGCTTATATAGCAGAGTATGGTATAGACATTATGGATGATGTCAAAACAGATATGCCACTAGCTAGATGTAACGATTGTGATTTACGCTACTTCTATCCGGCATACCCCGGTGGGCAATCCTTCTATGACAAGCTACAGCAGTTTGAATGGTATTACAAAGAAGAGAAGTATGAATATCACTATGTAAGCAAAATGTTCAAGGGCACAGGTTCTGTGCTTGAGATTGGTTGTGGCACTGGTGAATTTAGCTCTCACATTCCTATGCAATTATATAGAGGATTAGAGTTCTCTGAGGTAGCAGTACAAAAAGGAATTGCTAAAGGTAGGAACATCTCATCAGAAACTATTGAGGTACACGCTCAGCAGAATCGTGAGAAATATGATGTAGTTTGTTCGTTTCAAGTATTAGAGCATGTTGTAGATCCACAGTCGTTTATTGCAGCATGCCTAGCTTGTCTAAAGCCTCACGGAGTGCTTATACTAACAACACCTTCAGAAGACTCTTGGTTACAATACAAGCAGGATTTTTGCCTCAATCTGCCTCCACATCACATTACACGATGGACTGACAGATGCTTCAATAATGTAGCTAAACAATTTAATTTACGACTAGAAGACATACATCACGAACCATTGGACGACTTTCATCATCCTTGGTATCTGAATGCGTTTTTTGTGTATATGATAAACAAAAAGCTAGGCATCAAACATTCTGTATTGCGGCAGCCCAAGCATTGGATATCACATAAAATAAGTGATTGGATTGTAAAGACTATAGGAAAAGATATACCCAATGCCTTCCAAGGTTATGGGCATACAGCGGTAGCAGTATTTAGGAAATGAGAATAGTCACGTTTGGGTGTTCCCATACAGCAGGACAAGGTTTAGAAGATGTATATCCAAATACTATGGGTATATCTAAACGTGGCTGGCCCTCTAAACTAGCCGAACTAAATAATTGTGATATTCTAAATTTAGGCTTTGGCGGAGGATCTAATCTTCGTATATTTCTAGCTTATTCTTATTACGCAAAACATTTAAGAAAAGATAGAGACATAGTTCTAATACTATGGACATATCCACATCGTTGGACTTTTTTCAATACAGATAAAAATGTTTGGATTGATGCTTTACCACCAGATAATTTATCAAACATACATCCTAGTCGCCAAGCTGAACATAGGTATTATTATAAGAGATTATATACATCTGAAAATCAAGAAGAACGTTTATCAGATTTAGTGTCAGCAGTTAATTCAATACAAAGTATTTGGAAAACACCGTTAGCACATATAGCAGTTAAACAAGAGACATATAATTTATTCCAACTGCAAAAAATGAAAAATACTGATAGCTGGATTAAATACAACCCTATTGGTTATTGGTATGATTCCATTGGAAATTTTGATTTGAATATGCCTATTAGAGGCTTAGACAATTTACATTTATCAGAAGAGAGACAACATTATTTTGCGGAGCAAATACAACAACAATGGCTTTGGACAGTAAAACAAGAATTAGGTTGGCAATAAAGCCTACAGACGAATATACATATGTATGGGACGCCAATACGGCTGACGAAACTATATTAGAGAACGGAAGATATACACGAGTTACTACAAAAAAATATGGGAAGAAGTTATTCTCAAATGAACAAAGAATTTTAAATATGAGTATATCTACTATACTATTAGCTAAACACTATCAAGAGAATAACCAAAAATTTAATTTTAAATGTTCAGATAAAGATTATGAGTTAGCTTGCTTATATAATCCATCTATAGAATTTTACAAACAATATAGACTAACTGGCTAAACCATTTGCTATGTCTTTGCGTGAGATAGAATACGCTCCCATTGTATCCCTACCATATTGTGTCCAGTCAACTTTTTGCCAAGGCTCTACTGGTCCACGAACATATATAAATGAATTAGGATTAGTTACTGCTATCTCTTGAGGATCTGTAATAATCTGTCCAGCACGTCTGCCTTTACGCCTAAACGCAAAATCAGCTTCTTGAGGATTTCTTGTAAATGAATACTCTTTAGGTATTTCGTTTTGAACCTCTGCTTCTCGCTCGCCTCTAGTCCATAGTTGAGCAACTGCAGGAACATCATAACCTTTTGCTCCTTCTGAGCCATCACCTTCGGAAGGCAAGTAAAACGCATTCTTTGGTAAGTTGTATTGATCTACCAAACGAAACTCTTTGCTCATACGATTCTGTACAGATGGACGACGAAAAGTTATTGGAACTATTTGTGCGATATGATCTGCAAATGTAGCTGCCTTATTAAAGAAAGCTACTGCTAAATTAGAGTTAACACCAAACGGAGGATTCATAATAACAGTCTTACCAGGCTCGTAATTGTGATTAGACTTAAGGAAGTCTGCTTGTTGTATGTCATCACGCTGAGGATCTAAATCATACATCTGTATGCCTGGAAAATGTTTGGCTAAATCACCATTACCAGCAGATGGTTCTATCATAGTAGATGGCTTTGGGTCTAACCCAGACAATGTCTTTTTTACAAAGGCAGCAAAGTTTTGTGCTACAGCAGGACGAGTAAAAAACTGATCTTTCTCTGTCCCTGCAATCTCTTTACGCTGTCGTTGTGACAGCTCTGTTAATTCATAATATCTCATTTATTTTTTTCATCCTCTAAGTCTCATAGTTTAGTTATTCCCAATCATCATCCGGGAAGTTTATCTTGATAGAATGATTATCTGGATCACTTCCTGCCATAACTGCTTGAGCATGGAAGGCTAACGCATCTCCCCATTCCTGCCAGTTACCTGGATCGAATTGCTTTAGCTTGAATGTTCTAATAGTTTTAGCTTTGCCGTATTTTTTCATATGAGGTTTAGATACTTTCTCAGGACCTAATACAGTAATTTTTTTAGTATCTATTTTTATAAACCCGCCATCAGACGTAGTCATTGAGATTTCGTCTGGTAGCTTTTTAGCGTTCTTTTCAGCATCTAAATTTACTTTGAGTTTGTCCAATGCCATAGACAGAGCTGTATCCATTTTGACATTTAGCTTGTCCGAGTATTCTGATTCATATGACTGTACCATATGGCGAACTGCTTGTGCCATTTTGAATGCTTCTGACTTCATAGTAATGCCAGCTTTGTGCTTGAGCCACTCACGAACCATGATAGACACCTTAGCATCATTTGCCTCTAGTGAAGCGTTTAAACGCTCGTAGCCCTTGTTATCGTGTGAGTCAATTACTTTGTAGCCCGTAGGATCTAATGCTACTGCTTGCATGGGTTCTGATGGATGTATAATAGATTGTCCTGCTCTGTCAATAATAGTTGAATAACCTAGCTCAATAAGAATTAGTGTCCAACGATTAGTAGGCGCATCACTTTTGATATTATCTTTAATATCAAATCTTACAGTATGATCCGTGCGGTTTGCTCGAGCAGTTTTATCCTGCATCATCTTTATCAGCTCTTCTTCGTATTCTGGTTTGAATGATGTAGCTAACTGGGACGTGAGACAGAAGTAAGTATATCGAGACATATTCCAAAAACGCCCGCCTGGAGTCTTTACTCTTGCTCCATCATTTGCTGCAGCTAATATAGACTTGGCTGCCTCCCAGCCTACTGCTTCTGACATACGATTTTTCTGAACGAAAAAGTCTTCAATCATTCGTGCTAGTTTATCATAATCCTGATCCCACATCCTAGAGTTATATGTCTTCAAATCCATAGCACGATTCATATCAACCTGTAATATACCAACCTGTGGTTGCTCACCAGCAAACGGTACATCTAAGATGCGTTTCCTAGGATTATAATAAGACTTCCACGCTTCTTTTAGTGGATACAAATAAATGCCATTTGGAGTATTGTAGCGTGACTTTGGATTGATGCCAACCTTAAAACCAGATATGTTCTTTCCGCCTTTAGGTTGTAAGTCGCCCATATCCATTACATATGAAATGAATATGTCTTCTCGATCCTTATACTGTTCTAGTTTATCAGTAAGAGGCACTCGAGGATTTAGTTCTTTACCTGTTTTATCCGAAATAGGATTTCTTCTCGCTTCTGATATTTCGTAGTATCTCATAATGTATTATTTATATAAATAGCATAAAGGATAGACATGAATAAAGTATGTATATTATTATTTATTGTCGTAGTATTGGCGGGATGTTCCAGTAAAACTGCAGACTGTGGATTTTTTGTATTAGAGAAGGACCTTGCTAACTGCGAGCGAGTAAAGTCAAATCCTGGATCAGGAATGAGGTTCTAAATGATGTTACCTAGAATAATCGCGTTTTTATGTTATGCAGCTATCATAACAGCAATACTCATATTAGTAACAGCTTGCTCACCATCAGGACATTCTAACTCAGCTCGTCCCAATTGGCAGCAGTCTTCCGTTACTAATAAATCGTGTAACTCTAACCCAAGAGGTGACGGCGGCGCTACATATGGATTTCCACAACGATGGTTTGGTGGTTGCTAATCAACCGGACAATCCTGCATACCAATATCTTCGAATGCCAAGCAGTTGATTTGATGACGAATCTCCGCGCCATATGCATCAGCTATTCCAATCAAATCTTCTAACCATATATAACCAGCCATGAACCAAATCATGAATATACTCCATAACAGTATTCGTCTCCAACGACGATAGTTTGGTGGTGTCACAACTCCCTCCCTCTTATAGTGTGGTGATAATTCAGGCAACCAATCAGTACCCCCATTTCTCACATGCCAATGCTCTCCGGGTAGATGTGGATTACGATCTGGATCTGACATATCCTCCCCCGAACGAGTGTAGCGAGCCAACGGCTGAAAGCCGGTTTTGCGGTGATAGCATTATCCTACTTCAAAATGGATTCCAATATTCGTCCCATTTATCCTCATTGTAATCACGACACCGTTCTCGCCCCTCCTCAGTAAAATACATAGATGGACAACGCCAAGCCTGTAACCCCCATATACATGATGATAATAAAATAGATATCAAACCAACAATGATAAATAGTCGCATATAAAATATATATCTTATGACATCTACAATCATCCAACTTCACGATATCCTTAGAAACGATCCTGTAACCCTTATGCGGGATAAGCTCAACTATTTTTTAGCACGATGTGATAAGAAAAAAATAAAATTTAAGCACATCTCAGAGATAGGAACTTTCTGTGGGGGAACCGCGCATCTACTAGCACAACACTATCCCCGTGCAATCATAAATACTGTAGACGTAAATCTATGGGATCAGTATTTCCTTCCCAATCGTAATAATGAACATATCCGACAAATGGTGCAACAACACTATCAAGAACTATACGATATCGAATTACGACTCCCAGAACAAATTGGTGAGATACAATCGTTCTATGAATCCATAAATCCTAACCTAACACTGCATCAAAATCATTTAGACTTAACAGGTTCTGATCTCATCATCATTGACGGTGATCATAGTCCTGAGGGTATAAAACGAGACTTTGAACAGATTGTTGAACAGGCTCCCGGGGCAACCCTATTTTGCGATGATACTCATATCTCATACATATTTAAAATTGTACAAAGGATGGCTAAAAAATATAACTATCGTCTATCCGGACCGCATTGGAATCGTCACTACACCGTACTAACACCGTGTTGAGGGAGCATGAGCTAACCTGTCTATTGGCTCGGAGACGCTGTCCATACAAAGACTATCCCGAGGAGCGTAGAAAAGCCTGTTACAGGTTATAAGAAAATTCTGTGCAAAAAATTTTTGAATTGAGGTTTTGTGATTGGGAGGAGCTTTTGTTGTGCGGAGAATTCGTCTAGGGTGAGATGCGGATTTTTAGCTACGGATTTTTAATATAGAGTACTTTTCGTTTCTGGGTACCACTTTCCGTGATACTGGGTATCGCATAGGGCTGGGGTGTGCGCTTGCAATAAGTGTGCATTAAGCCACCTCCAAAAAAATTTTCTTTCTTTTT